>Ga0315315_10000003_pt1 | contig 259370 bp, 269 predicted proteins | sample M140m3416metaG_FD_203699 | JGI IMG/M metagenome (GOLD analysis project Ga0315315, IMG submission 203699) | Ammonia-oxidizing marine archaeal communities from Monterey Bay, California, United States - M1 40m 3416 | ecosystem: Environmental > Aquatic > Marine > Intertidal zone | place: USA...
GTTTCCTTTTTTTGACCTATTCGATAACTTCGACCTATCATTTGCGACTCCTGACCTGGATTCCACAATTGACTCACTACATACATCTCATTTTGACGCTGTAGGTTTAGTCCTTCGCATCCCATTTGGTTCTGCAGTATCAGAACAGTCGGAGGTGAAATAGTAAGCTCTTTTCTCACTTTCTTAGGTGTTCGGCCATCACAAACTGCGACATCTACGCCCGCTCTCATGAGCCGTTCATATATCAACTCCATTTCTTTGCGAAAATGACAAAATACAATCTTCTTATTTCCGTTATGTATTCTCTCTAAGATATCGCAAATAACCTGGTCGATTTTAGTGGTGTTCCTTATGGCGCGTTTTATTGCGCTCTTATTGTATAGACCGCAGTGATTAATATTCCGCTCCAATGACTGCAGAAGGTTTGGACATACACACATTTGTTTGGCGCGCAAGAAGTATGGAAGTCTAAATTTTCCGAATACCGAGCGAACTAGATTGTGCATTTCCTCGGCGGTGTTTTCAGATGGGAAAATGATGTCTGCTTCTTCGCAGTCACTCACAATTTTCGGTTCCGCACTATGTGAAATATTTGACATGTCACATAGTTCATCGTCGCACTCAATATATTCAGCGGTTTCGCGTACAATCGGCGTTTTACTATCGCTTTCGAGTGACAAATCATTCGTTGGGTGTCGAGTAATACCACTGTCTTTCATATCGTCAAGCACTTTATACAGCGCTTTCTCCTCCGCATTCGCCCATGGGACCTCGATTTGTTCTATTATTAGATTAGGCAATTTGATGCCAACGCCTTCTTTGGTGCGTCTCAGTATTACGCTGGTTACGTCCTCGCTACGCGATTTAATTCCCAAAATACTGCATAAATTATGGAAATCCGCCATTTTATTTTGCATGGGCGTTCCTGTAACCAGCCATTTTACGCGCGCTGGTAACGCTAGACCCGCCGCATATTTCTTGGTTTTATTTCCGCGCATATGATGAGCTTCGTCATAAATCACGCGGTTCCAATTACGGCGGAACAATTCTCCGTCAGAGTCGTGATGGTTGGATAGTACGCCATATGTAGTGATGATAATGGATGCTGTGGGTAGCCGTTGCGATTGTGTTTTTATATTTTGTCCGTGATAAATAAGTGGGTCGTAGCCGGTAATATCGCGAATTGCTTGTGCCCATTGATTAATTAGTGCCAAAGGAGCAACAACCAATGTGCGGGGTACAAAGTTACATACAATTAGGGAAATCATCATAAATGTCTTACCACATCCCATTTCGTCGGCGATGAATCCGCCATATGTTCCTTGAAAAGTGGGTTTCGTTGTTTCTTTTTCTATGCACCAGAGCATTCCTTCCTCTTGGTGTTTTTTATATGAATATCCGCTGCGTTCCTGGAACTTTTTGAAGAGTTTTTGGTAAAGTGTCATGATTACACTGAAGGTTTTGTGCGTATCGGCATATACGGAAAAAACATTTCAATTTTTTATTCAAAATAATGTACCTTTTTTCTATTACAATATATATAATGATAGATGAATATGTCTTACGATACATTACAGAGTATCTAAAATTATGCAAAAGATGTAATAGATATGATATTTTCAATAACGATAAATTGTGCTGTATATGCGGTGATTTTTTCTGTACAGATTGTAAGACAAATTTAATAAACGTTTATGGTTTTTACAAAAGCAAGTATTGCATTTATTGTAACAATTGGAATAAATATAACTGTCAGACATAATCATTAAAAATAGTCGCAATCGGTTTGATTCATAACAACCGGAGTGTTCCAAACTTTATTAAATCCAAATGATTCTAATGATTTAAGTACGTTGTAGTTATACTTATTGTAAAAATTTTCTACATTACGTGCCAATACAAAAAGAGACAACGCAAGATTATCTGAAACAATTGAGTATTCATAATAATCATTAACTATTGGACCCAATTCAAGGATCCAATAAGGTGCTTCTGGCGTACCATCTAATTTTACAGTCAAATAGCCACAGCAATCATCATTTTTGTAATAAGCATATCCAGTAATAGAATCTTGTAAGTTATCTTTTATTTGTTTATTAGTAACAAATACCTTTCCATCTTCCAGCAGCTCATAATCTGCGGTTGAACACTTTCCATTTCCTTGGAAGAGAGCATTGAAATTATCTCCATAAATTTGATACCAATGACCCATATATTTTGTTAAATCAACTTCATCGACTGGTTTGTACTCATTACCATGAGCATAAATAAACAAAAAAAATGACAATAGTAAAATATTATACATTAATCTATATATAAAAACAATCTTTATATATTTTACTCTATATAACTAAACGAATCGAAAATGAAGGTTTAGTGCGTATCGGCATATACTGAAAAAACATTTAATTTTTATCTATATTTATATTAAATGAGTTATGGTGTCTTTGAAATAGGTGAAAAAAAATTTGCATATAAATCAATAGAGTCATATGCAATTATAACTTATGTCTATGAAGATTATATCGAATTAGAATCAAAAGATTTGAATGATAAATTATCCGAGGTGACAAAGCAGCTTAATAATCTGTATTTGATAAAGGCAAATGCTTGCGTAGAGAATACTTTGAAAGTTTGTAATAAACTAAACATAGAGGGTGTTGTAAATGGTCAAATTGTAATAACATATAATGGCAGGCCGGGTGTTACGCCTGCAATAATACAAAAAATATACGGAGATGTAGGTATGAGTATCCACGTAGCATATCATAATTTAGTATATTTAAAAATAAATGAAAAGTATTTTGTAGCGATTGATACAATTTTCAGTCAATTGCAATTTTTCATAGCTTCTTCTGAAAAAAATTTGGATATAATTTTAAGAGCGCGATATGTATATATCGAAGGACATACTGAAATACATTACGCGCCTTATAATTGTAAAATGTGGTATGAAATTATGTATTTAAGACCTAAAGGTGGAAATAAACGTTTAAATAAACGCAATAAACGGACAAAAATGAGAAGAAAATGCCGACGTGCAAAAAGAAGTAGGAAAAAACGTTAAACTTCACGATATATTAATATTTTTCCCGAATCTTTGGATTCTCACTGGATTGGGTTCAGTCAGTTTGACAATTTTACCCAGTTCCCATATTTTGTAATAGTCGTCCTTTATATACTCAACATCGCTGACGATTTCACCACATGACTCCAATAAGTGTAATAATCTGCAGCCATTTTCTACTTTCTTCGTCCGTTTCCGTGTGAGTTCCAGTCGGTCAAAATCTAGGAACACATAATCTATGTACGGTATAAGCGACGGTTGAGCCACGCATATGCTGTTTATTAAATCCACGATTTTGCGCAAAGGCGAAGTCACTTGTAAATAATCACCTGACCGCAAATAAAATGGTTGTCCGATGTTTCCGACGATTTGTTCTAAGGTTTGTTGTCTTCGAACAAAAATCCCCTTGTTGTACCTATCCCCGACAAAACCGCACACCTTTTCCATCCAAAATTGCACTAAATCGCGGCTATTTTCAACGGAATTTCCCATTTTCTTTGTCACTTCATTCAAAAAGATATAATTCGGGTTACGCAACAAGGCTTCATCTTCATAAACGAAGTTCTTGTTTATTTTTATCAACGAGTTTCTAACGGAAAAATCACATATATTCCATTCATTATTAATTAAAAACGAATAATTTACGACGATTCTTTGTTCCCCTTCTATTAAACTACAATATTTTTCACTGAATACTGGTGGAAACATCCAATGGGCTTTGTGAGGTAAATATACGGACGAAAACATATTTTTTATGTGCGACCAGAAATCGAAATGGTCAAGCCATATATGTACGTTGGTAATAAATATATTGACTTTATATCCATGATTAGAGCGTTCAATGGAAAATGCGTCGTCCATATCGCGCGTTTGAGCGCCGTCGATACTGAAAACGAATGATTTTTCGTCGAGTTTTTCGTAATCTTTGTCATATTGAAATAAAATACGTTCTAGGTCGCAGGATTCCGTTTGTAAATGAAGGACGTCTTTCATTTTCTTGTGACTGACGTTCAGGTCATTGGCCTCATATAAATAGTTAAAGTAGTTGATATCTTCGGCACACGTTCCATAGTTTTGCAAAAGCGTCCCCTTGGGAGGGCGAGCGACAATATCGGTATATTGGAATTGAACGTATATATTTTCCGTTTTCTTTGAGAATCCGAGCTTTTTTTCATAGGGTATAATCAAATTCGGTACGTCTTTGTCATATGGCACGCATTTATAATAGTGTTTTTTACCGCGAATACCGAAAGATTTATCGAGATGCAAAAGGCCGCAATATGGTTTGTTGAATACAACATGCTGTGTCGATTCATGTGCATTTTGCTCGTTGGTTTCATTGACTGTTTCAGCAATAGCATGTAAATCTATATATTTGCTCATTACGTATATATATAGTAATTAAGGTTTATATTTGTTACAAAGAGTTTTTAGATAATAATATAATACAATATAATATAATATATATGCCACCTAGAAAGAGTAGTGGTAGTCGTAGTAGAGATAAACGGAGAGAAAAAGAGAGAGCATTAGAAGAAATGAATTTATTTGAGGCAATTGACAGTGAAGATATAGAAAAAGTGAAAAAATGTATAGAATCTGGAGCGGATGTCAATATGACAAATAGTTCTTTAACACCTTTACATGTAGCATTGACGAATGGTACTTCTAAAGAAATCATCGAATTATTAATAGCTAAGGGTGCAGACATTCATGCGAGGAATAGCAAACAATCTACACCGTTACATATGGCGTGTATGAATGATGTTACCGAAGTGGCAATAATTCTTATAGATGAGGGTGCGGAAATAGATGCGAAGAATAATCTTGGTATGACACCGTTACACATGGCATGTATAAGTGATGGTTTATCTACAGTCGAAGCTCTGATAGAGAGAGGTGCGGATATGGATATTAAAAGTAATGCTGGTCATGATGCAATGTGGTATGCAAAACACTATAATAGAAATCGTATAAGTAATTATCTGTCTAGACGTCAATTCGGGAGTAATACACTTCTTACTGATTTTTTAAGCAAATGTACTGCCCGCTCTTCTGGGTCATATGTAAATCATGGTTCATATGGGGTTGGATTAACATATAAAATAACAGAACCAGGAATACAATCACCATTTGAATTTTTAACACTAAGCCATTTATTAACAGGACAACAATCTGATAACCATTCTATATTTTTAAAGATTATTCCTTTAGCTGACTTTGTAGATAGTTGGGATATAGATGTAGGAATTGGTAGTAGACGTATTGAATCTAGTGAAATTGACGAATTTGTAGATGAATGTAGTCATCAAGTAAGTATTTTTAAGCAGACAAATAATAATTTAGATTCATTTGTTCTACCTATTTATGAGGCCATAATTCTATCAGATACAGATTTACATGTTATTAAGAGGTTAAGAGATTGTTATAATTTTAGGGATCCCAATAACAAACTAAGTAAATATTTTTTTGGAGAGATTATTAAAAATATTAAAATGTCTAATGCTAAACTTGGACTTATTGTAATGCCGATGATGTCTATTCCTCCTGTTAGTATCGGTTGGGATAATATGTCTTCTTCCGTAGTTCCAACAACAAGAAAAATGTTCAATTTTTCACAAATAATATGCTACATGATTGATTTACTTGAACTTGGTTTAATTCACGGGGACCTACATGAACGAAATATCATTTATCACCCGGATTTGCCGAATAGTACTCAATGTTTTAAAGATGGTGTTCCGAATAAAAGCCTATCGGAATATTATGGTAAATTATTTTTATTAGATTTTGGTATGACAGGTAAAGCCCGACATTATATAGACTGGAATGTTAGCGACGATTATGAAAAATTTAAATTACAAATAAAATCATTACTGATATCCTTGCCTGATAATGCAGATTACACTCCAATGGAGTGGGAGGCATATCAATGGTTACCAGACATTTTTTTAAAACGCGATAGAAATGCTCGCAACTTTGTTATTACTGACGATTATACAATTGAAGAATTACAACATGGTGAAATGTTCACACCAGAAAATGATACTGATATATATTTCTTTAAAGGTAATTTTGAGATTATGTATGCATGGGTTATCAACTTCAGAAAAGGGAACCGTGCATTTATTGAAGAATGTGCTCCCATCATGGATTCTCATAAACAATTCTTTGATAAGATGAGAGAGTTTAATAGAAGCCAGGATGTCGCGAGTACAATGCGAGGTGGTGGTAAAGAAGCTATGAGCAAAATGATTGAAAATTTAAAATACGGAGAAAACACAGTAAAGGAATTAAAGAAAAAATATTCTAATGCTGTAAAATCCAAACCTGCAAATAAAGGTAATACACAAATAATAATAAATAAAACGAAGAGACGCTCTCAAAAAGGGAAATCCACTAGAAGAAAAAGAGCTGTAAACCAATCAGTTAGAAAAAAAAATTCGTCGAGAAAAACAGTAAGTAAAGCAATTCCAAAGAAATTAAAATAATTATTGAATTGGCAAAGATAGTGATAAAGATTGATTTGATAAATACTAATTAAGGTTTATATACAATAAGTACAATGCAAAATGATACATCAGTAGATAAATTGAAAACCATGTCAAGTAATTTGAAGAATGGTGAAGAATCTTTGAAAAAGTTAAAAGAAAAATATAAATACAATGCGCCGACTGAGAAACATGTAAATTCGGAGAAGAAAGAATCAAAATAGGTTTATATTTGTTACCGTAATAAATATAAATACAATTCGTCTTATAAATGTAATAGCAATGTCTGATATGGGAAGGCGCGCAACAATGAGTGATTTTTTGGAAATACCGAAATACGACAAGACACAAAATAACGAGAAAATAACGAAAAACCAGAAACATTATGGCGAAAGAAAGCGCATAAAGCCATGACGCACGGGGTCAAAGAGCCAACAGCAAATTGTCCCGAAGGGGTTCAACAAGGGATTTCGCAAGTAATTAGACGATGGCAAAATATATGGATGACTCGTTTATGGCAAACGACGAAAATATATTTAATAATGCTAATATATATGAATCAGCAAATATTAATAGATGCCTTTTTTGGTGCCGTTTTAGTGGGACTATTTTCATATTTCGCATCGATATATGATTCACATCCCAGTTATTTAAACATAACTGCTTATTTATGGGGTGTTCCACTATTTTACTTTTATTTAGTATATATCACGTGGCAAAAAAGTCGCGAAGCAATGTTTTCCTTTACGCGACATGCAGTAGTAGGTACAGCGCTTACAGTATTGGTGATGTTAATCACGCTATATATGACCAATCAGTCACTATCGACGATTGTCGCGGTAAATATAGCATTATTAATATTGTTTATCGCAGTATATTTCTATTTCGAACTCTACAAGTTGTGAAAACCATATAAATATTCCCTATCATAAAATATAAAAATGGACGCCTTTTATATTTTACAAGCATCATTAATGACAAAATACATGACAGAACCTACAAATCCATATATATTGATCATTTTTTTCATTTACGCCATATACAAGGCCACGCCGACTTATATAATTGCACATATAAACGACACATTAGAGTATTATTTGACAAATGAGTACAACACATCGTCCATCGTGATCCCCTTTCACTTGAAACTCTATTCTGGATATAATCAAAAATCCATGGTCAAAACGCTATATAGCGAGCGTTTCCACGCAATCAATCATCATTTGAAAAAGTATCACATTGACAAGATAAGTGCCATGACAGAAATACTGAATTTCGAGAATACAAATTATTTGGATATAAACAAATCGGATTTCATTTTGATTCCAAAAGACAGTCAAGTAATTCAAGTGGATAAGGACCAGGACATTAGTATCGAGGTCATTTATGATTCAGTATCCGAAGAGAAGGACGAAAAAGAAAAGAACAAATCGCTGTATGCATCGAAAAAGTATGTCTATCGAATATTCAAAAAAGGGATAAATCAAGCGTCAGTACTCAATGATTTCGTCGCGCGTTTAGAGAAGGAGTATAAGAACGACACAAGCAAATACGAGCAAATTGTATTCGAATACAAGAAATCATACAATGACGACGAAGATTATACATCTATTTCATTCAGCGAGACGCCATTCAATACTAAAAAGTCATTCGACAATATTTTTTTCGAACAAAAAACAGAGTTTATCGAGTTTTTGGAGCCTTTCATAAAATCCACATGTAAAAGCGTCGATATGACAAAATACGAACATTATGGAATGCCGTTCAAAGGTGTATGTATGTTACATGGTCCTCCTGGATGTGGAAAGTCGTCGCTAATAAAATCCACTATAAAACACACGGGTCGTCATTGTGTATTGGTGTCATGGTCAAAGTTGAAAACATGTAGTGAATTCGTGGCTCTTTTTCGTCCATTGAAAATCGGTAATCGGGTATATGAACAAAGTGAATTGGTGATTGTATTTGAGGACTTCGACGCAAACAGCAGTGAAATATTGAAAACGCGCGAAAATTTGAAAACGGCATCTAAAGCGGGGTCGAAACAAACAATGGAGTTGAGTGACGAGAAACTGAAGAAAATATGCGAAGATAATTTCTTAGTACCGATAAACTCTGGGGCAAATAGCGACGAATTAAATCTAGAATATATATTGAATGTGCTGGATGGGATTGTCGAGTTACATAACAGTCTGGTATTTTTCACGACAAACGATTTGGAGTCGATAGACCCAGCGCTAAAACGTGTGGGCCGCATAGACAAGACGATAAAAATGGACTATATAAAAAAGTCAGTGTTAGAAGAGATGTTGTGTCATTATTACAATAAGAAATCATTGCAAAAATATAGTAAAAACATTGCATCCATCGTGAAATCAAATACATGTTACGCAAACATTGTACAGAACATATCAGATTCCGAAACGATTGATGATTTTTTCAAATGCGCAGCAAATCCGCATTCCGCTTAATCAATAGTGCTTCATCGGTAATGGGTAATTTGACATGACTTTCCCAGAAGTAGCGACAAAATGCCCAACCAAATTCATATTGTTGAAAAAAATCCACGTTTTTCGTATTTATAAACTCGCGCAACTGTTGTGGTAATATATTATACTGTCCACCAGGAACAACATAAAGTAGTTGAAAATTGCTACAATATGCATCTTGGTCGATTTTGATAAACGTTTTATCGAAATTGGGTATATACTTGACCAAATCATTAAGGAGCGGCGGATAATCGTACTTATAACACCATTTCCAGTTGATACAGTGGCCATTATAATAGTGAAAAACCCATTCTAGACCTTCCAAATAATTTACGCAAACGTCTTTGATAAACGGAACATTCTCATTGATATCGGTGTCAAACAGGGCGAAATAGTACCGTTTCTGCCAACCATGTTCGTTCGGCATAATGTACGTCTCTTCTTTTCGATAAATAATCGGAACATTGTTCAGAAAGGTATCTTCGTCGCAATTTGCCCAAGACTTATATTTATGTCTATTCCGTATTTCGTATTCTTGTGTTAAAAACTCATGCTCGCTCTTCGACAATTCTTTTATAAAAAGATAAAAATGATACCATACTATTTTACCGTCTTTAATAAAATATTTTCCATGTTTATTACCGAGAACATTCGCGTATATTTGTAAAAGCGTGTCAATGCCATGGGTGCGGATATTTAGCGCAGGAAAGTGCGGCATGAAATCGTTGCCTAGTAAGAAACACAGGAAAATATAATCATATAGACGCTCTTTTTCATGTTCAGGTGAGATTTCGTCTAATATACGGTCACATAAATAGCGTATATCGAGAAACAAAAAGTCGGAGTCGAAATCTTCTCTCTGATAATCGGGAGTTTCGCGAAAGGTGTATATATTCAACGTATTTTGAATATGAAAAATGGACAACATGATGAGGTCGGCATCTAGACCATATAGTGCCACGGTGTCGGAGTTATAGTCATTTTTCTTAATATGGTGAAAGAGTTTATGCTCGCCTTCTCCATTTTCATTGGAACTCGATACAATCAGCTCACGGACAGAATATTTAGACGCATCGTTGAAGTACATTTCCAACTCTTTAGACAAAAGGGCCATAAATGCGGTACCAGGTGTGATATTGCAACTAGACCATTTCGATTTGTTGCCGGAATGATTGCTGAGGAAATCGGATTTATACCGACGCTGTTTCTGCTGTTTCATTTTAGCAAATGGTGCTACTCCATCAAATGCCAAAAAAATCGTATTAGAAGGTTTTATTAAATGAATATAATCTTCTATTTTCTCGATGACAAACGCAATGATTTGACGTTCATATTCATCATGGTTTTCGTTATACTCAATGTTATGCAGTCCATCATAAATAATGGAATTGCAGTCCATAAATAAGCTCTGAAAGTATCCATGAGCCGGAGTTTTCATGATAGTTTTTTCATATTTCTTGATGATATATGAAAAATAGCTAGGGATGCCCATTACATATATATAGAAATTAGGTTTTATATCGATATCAAAATATATTAAATATATATATAATGGACATCAATATCGCAAAAGTAATATATCTATTTTTAAGGTTATCGCCATTTATGCTTGTATCTTACTTCACAATGATGTCAATATTTAATCAAGATATTAGAGGTTTGATATATTTATCCGGTCTATTATTTACATGTATATGTGCTTTATCCATTGGCAAAATGTTTCAAATGACTCCCGATGGCAACTACCGTCCGGAATGTGCAGTAAATTCGATTGGTTCTGATAGCGCGCCCTTTTCCATAATACCTCTAGGTATTTTAACAATATCTTATACTTTTTGGTACATTTTTTCCATAATAGCGGATAATAATCTTTGGGCTAACAATATAGCTGCATTAATAATCATTCCTTTAATGTTTGGTTTCGAGTCATATTTTCAGATGACAAACAATTGTTCCAAATTTGATAAAATATTTATATCAGCTATAATTGGTCTTCTTGGTGGTGTAATTTGGTGGGCAATCATATCTGGCACTGGATACATTGATTTGCAGTTATTTGTGGGAGTGAGCTCAAAGGAAATATGCGATCGTCCAATAAGGAGTAAATATAGATGCCGTATGGTAAATAATTAATTTCATGTTCATAGATTATTATAGTTGGCGTTTAGCCAGCCTCGTACGTAGTTTATGGTGCTTTGACGAGAAAAACTGTGAATATTGAGTTTATTAGAGTTACTATAAGCCCGTAAAAAATCGATTATGACTCTTTGCATATGTACGTCTTCATATTTTTTCAAACTGGATTCAGAAAACATTGGAAACCCTTTTCGAGCATTTACGGAGTTATGAAACAAGTACAATTGTTGAATTAAATTTTGTTTGGTTTTGATATTATTAAAATTAATACTATCTAAATAACCCTTCGCGTGGTCTGAACATATATGACACGGGAGATTCGTGCAAATCAAATAGACTACTTTTAATAAATCAGTTCTTTTTGAGGAGAAAACAGTTTCATCTATATTTGCGGCCAAACAATGTAGAAAATACCAAATAGGTTTTCCCCATGTCATCGTCGCAGAGGTATCGACTTTTTTTGGCTCAACCAATACACTCGGTGTAATATTCACCGGTGCAGGTCGCATATTAAGATTAAACATCATCGGTATTTGTTGAACATGATTGGTTTGACTTTGTATTCTTTGGGTTCTTTGTGTAGATTTTTTAAACATATATATAAAACAAATAAATTAAAAATATATATTATATATAACTATGGACCAAAAAGCACAAATAATCGAACATATCAAAAGATGGGTAAAAATCGACAATGAAATAAAGCAACTAAAGAAGGAAGAAAACACGCGTAAAAAAATTCTAAAGGAGATTTCCACTACATTAATCGAAACAATGCGCGAAAATGAAATAGATGAATTCAGCATAAAGAATGGGAAACTTATGTACAGTAAGCAAAATGTAAAAAAGCCAATAACAAAAAAGAATCTGGTCGATATATTGTCCAAATACTATAACAATCTCGAAAAGGCTCATGAATTAACGGAATTCATCGATGAAAACCGAGAGGTACAAGAGAAGGAGGTTTTGAAATTTAAGCCACAAGACTAAAACTGAAGTTCATCTGATAAAATATAATTGTTCCCTTGTTTTTTATACTTCCCGATTATTGCCGGCGAATCGCTGCCTTGTAAGATGTCTTCCATTTTATAGACGTTTTGGACATTATCGATATAGTAGATTATTCCGGCAATATCCTGGGTAAATATTTCGATTTTTTGAGCGGCATCATTGGAACCTACCAGACCATGGGGGACGCTCTTACAATGGGTTCCACAGAAGTCATGTCCGTCCTTTTTGCGTCTAGTGCATTGGTCTCCATCAGAACGTTTCGCTGAGCATCGATTGTCGACCGGAATTGAATTTTTTACTCTTTTACGCTTGACTAGTTCATCCTTTTCGATGCTACAACGAGGGTATTCAAATATGAATTCGTTGAGTTTCGATAATTCTCCTGAAGTAAGTCCAGAGTCCTTAAGTTTTTCGCATATTTCCTTTTTGAAATCGCTGACATACACTTCAATTTTCTTATTCACGCGTTTCTCCATGTGTGTTATATGTTATTAATAATTAACATATAATTCGTTTCAATTTTTTTCATTATCATCCGCTATTATATTGCCAGAGGAGTCAATATACGGTTGCCAAATGGGTTCATATTCATCTTGTTCTAAATTCTTGAGCGCCTTTATCAACATAAAAAAGGCGTTTTCATACTGTCCAAGGTCACTATATAGTTTCAGTAATCTCGATGTTTGTATCATGTATAATTTTTGATCTATATTCAATGGTCGATTCATATTATACTATAGCATATATTTTTTCGAATACTTTCTTAGATTCTTCGCTGGCGGTCTTTAACAACTGCAGAGCCATGTCTTTGTCGGCGATGTTATTAAAGGCAATGCGAATAATACTATGGCTATCATGTGGATGATGCTTTCTAAAGCCACAGAATGACAAAACTTTATCCCGTTCATAAAACATTGTGTATAGGAAATATTCCAATACCTTTCCCATTGTATAATCGTCATTTTCCAAATATATATCATAACAATAGTCCATTGACGTCTCACTCATCAAGACATTCACCAGTTTATTATCAATGCTTTCGGAAAACATTCGGAATTTCACAGTCAATATTTCGGCCGCTTTCTTCACAATCACCGAATTTTCATAAACACCGACGGTTTTCACTGCGAAATCGAAACTGTTTTCTACAAATATTCGCTGAGCATCTAGTAAATAGAAGTTCTTCTTTTTAAGTTCAATATCAGTTGCGGGCATTTGCTCCTTTTTCAATTTCGATTCTACATCGTCCCATACTTTATTCACTCTCTCTAAGTCGGGTGTATTACCATAGGCACACTTGCTAACACTGTTAAACATGCTACTCTCATGTGCATTTGATATAGAGAACTCTGACACTAAGTGCAACTCTTCTCCAGGAATACTCTCGCTAATACGGGGTCGCAATCGGGAGAAATCGATATAGTGTTCGGATTGAAAAGGTGGAAATATTTTTTGCACTGTTTCGCGCGATAAGTAGTCATTTTCGTCATCTTTACTGCGAATTTTGAAATGTTCCGTCGTAACAATCATCATTGTATCGCTGTCATTTTTTTCATTTATCTCCAGGACGTATTTTCCCGGCAACTTTTCCAATTCATCAATGCCTATATGAACTGGAATACAACTGAGACGCTGTTTTAGAATCTCGTTATGTAGCCTTCCGTTGTTTTTATATATAGTACAGTCACTCGTCTCGTGATTTTCAGTACGAACTACAACCATTGGAATATCCATCAGAATTGTTCTACGCAACGCATTGGCTATACTGACATTGCAATCATACAATGTGAATTTATATATCTGGTTCTCCTCGGATATTGCTTTAATTTTCGGTTCCATTGTTATAAAATATAATATATAAGTATATTTTAAATCAATTTTTTATTTATTGAAACAATAATGCTAACAATAATACAAATAATAACATAAAAGGTAATAAAACTAGAACCCAGGCAATGCTCTTATAACCAGCACCACAAATGAGGTTCAATATCCAAGTCCAGAAGAGCACATAAATCGCCTTAATCAAGAAAACCAAGAATGTGCTTGGAACAGAGCAACTCATTTCACCTAAACAATATGTGTTTATGTTGCCATAATTTTGTACTGTACTAACAGCCAAAAAAATGACCGAAAGAAGTAAATACACGTAAGCAGGGGTACATAAGTTCTTCATCAACTTCATTATATAGTGTTTGGAGATTTTTTTGCGAGATTACATATATAAATTGGGTTGATATGTGGGATTACTGGAAGTTGGTGGGCTGCCGTTTAATATGTCATATGTTGCGGCACCGCCAAGTAGATTCCCCGTACCTAAGATTGCTTTACCTGATTCGAAATTACTAAAATTCCCCAAAAGATTGCCACCTTTTACCTTACGCACTTTTCTGCGTCTGCTACGTTTTCCACCTTGAGTTGTAGATACAGGAAGTGGATTCACATTCATGTTATAAGGATAATAGTCTTTAAGATGTAAAAAATCGGACCCACCTTGTGTTTTTCTAGCTTTTCCGGATTTACGTTTGTTGGTAGTCGAATTTCTTTTATTGTAATTATATCCTCCACGTCTCATCGATTTTCTTCTTGTGGCGTTTTTACGAACCATATATATTTGTAGGATATAATTATTCTATATCAACGTGTGTCAACATATGACGACGGCAACATGGGTCTTTTAACTGCAATTCGTCTAAAACAATACCCTCCGGACTCTTATCCATATGTTTGTTAGTCAAATAAACTACTTTAGTAAGCGACTTATTATCTCGCATCTTCATTTCCCGCACCTTTGTCAAATACAGCCTGTACTTATCTGCTAAAACGCAACCGCATGTGAAACATTTAATAGGAATAATCATGGTTTATATATATTTATATATCTTATTTTTTCAAATCAATTTTATTTGATTATTATATATGAATCATTGTGAAACAACCATTCCCAAAATAATCATAATAATTATAGTTATATCAACCATATTCCTAATATCATACAATTTTTGCTCAACAAAGCGCGAATATTATGGTACAACTATTACCGACGCAGATGGTAACGAGACAACGGATTATGACCCAGATAATGTTTATACATCAGACACATCGGACAATTTAATGGGTATCAACTATTTGGACGATAATATGTACTATAGTTCAAACAACACGGTATCTTATGTTACAGGAGCATATGTTCCAACATATGAAGATAGCGTATATTTAACGCGCAGTAGTTTAGTGAGTAATGCCAAACCAATGTATGAGAGTAATGAAGCTTTGTCTGGATTTTGTTCATACGCCAACTATGATACTAGTCAAAAAGAAATAATCTGCAACGCCTTAGAAAAAGAAGTATGTGCTTCTGCTCAATGTTGCGTTCTTTTAGGAGGTGCCAAATGCGTTACCGGAGATGAACATGGACCTACTATGAAAGAAAATTACAATGACCCAAAAATTGCGGTAAAAGATTATTACTTCTATGATGGTAAATGCTTTGGTAATTGTATATAAGATAAAAAATTGATTTATAATTATTCTTTATTATAAATCACATAATAACACAGCATCATGAGATTTGCAAACCATCCTGAATACGAGCGCGTCATGTTAGAAAGTGCATTTGCGACTATATCAAATATGGAAGCTTGGGAATTTTTGGAGAATTATGACCCAGGTGAAGGGGGATTCTTTATGTGCAAACACCCTCGAGTAATGTCGATTCAGGAGATGATAAATAAGAATTATCCAGGACACAGTGGTTCATCGCTTGCTTTTACCATGAGAAAGATGCAAAGTATCGCGGTTTCAAGGGAATATGTTTGTATGCCACAGGAGTGAGAAATCCGTAAAAAACGATAAAAATCCATTTGGTAAATCACTATGTACTATAAAATCATCTTGATACTTTTCTATTGGAACCGTTTCGTTATACTTCATTGAAAGAGTTCGATTGAGCTTCTCCAAATCCAGCAGTTCAATCATTGGTTTTTCCATGCGATGAACAAACAACAAATCCTCTTGGTGTTTTATGACTGTTTTGTAAAAAATCGTCATGTGAAACCATTGTAATAGTCTCATTATGCTTTTATAAGATATTATTAGAGAATATTATTGAGTATTTTATAAAAACCCTGAAAAAAACCCTTGAGATTGATCCCCAGGAATTTTTTTTTTGGACATTTTTAAAAATGTCCAATTTTGAAAAAAAGAAAATTAATTTTTCCGATTTTTTTAAAAAGTTAGAAAGAAAGCATAATGGTCATAAAAAAATACGAGAAAAATAACTTGTGACCATAAGAATTTTCGGAATTCGGAGGCAATTTAGGACTTTTTTGTTTCCAAAATATAAGAAAAATGGAAACTTTTTCATCCCAAAAGTCCTACAAAATATTTCGATGCGACATTTGTGACTATAATACGTCATATAAAAAAGATTTTAACAAACATTTATTGACCCGAAAACACCTCAAGGAAACAAATGGAAACCAAATTGTCCTAAAAAATGAAATCCAGTGCGAATTTTGCGATAGAAAATTTCAGAACCGCTCGGGATTATGGAAACATAACAAGAAGTGTTTTGTCAAAGATAAACATGAGGAACGGCTCATAGTGAAAAACGAAATAAGTAAGATAGATATTGGCATGATTAACGAGTTGATTATACAAAATAAGGACTTAAGAACCTTACTTGTAACACAAAACGAGAAGCTAGAGAGTCAAAAAGACCAAATTGATGAACAAAAGGAGATGCTAAACGAGATAAAAAGTAAGCAAGAAAATATTGTAATCAACAACACACAAAACAATTACAATATTCAGATGTTTCTCAGAGAGAAGTGCAAAGACGCGATTAATTTCACGGATTTCATTGAGAAGATAGAGGTAAGTCACGATGATTTAGAAAATAACGCCCAACTTGGTTTTGTCAATGGAATGACGAAGATAATTATCGACAACTTGCGTCAATTGACCTTATATGAGCGTCCAATTCATTGTACGGATGCTAAACGCGAGACGATGTATATCAAAGACCACGACCAATGGCTCAAAGAAGAGAACGATAAGCGTCTTAGAGACGCGATTCAAGACGTATCGCGTAAAAGCATTGGTTCTTTGTTAGAATGGAAGAAAACCAATCCGGATTACCAGAATTTAGATTCGGAGTTCTCCAATAAGTGTATCATCATGCAAAAACAATCAACGTCGTTCGCGAATTATCCGCAGGTCAGTAAAGTAATACACAACATTGCCAAAGAAAATGTAATTAAACCGAGTAAAATGGTGTAGTTTAGTCATGATGTACCTTTTGATGGCATTTTTCACACAAGTTCATTAAATTTGACACGTGATTTTTATGAACGGAGTCAATGAATCCATCTTTATTTGCATCCTTTTGTTGCTTCTTGTGATGGACTTCGGTGCTCAACACCTTTTGGCACATTTCGCACATACCTTTCAGTTTTTTTGCATTATATTTGGTAGAAGAGAAACTCAGAGCACCACGAGACTCCGGAAAATATTTATTGCGTATTTCATAAGTTTGATTCATGAATTCCTCATCGACATAAAGCGATTTACATACTTCAAGACCATAATTACGAGTACCTGCCCCCTCCTTCAGGAGACGTTCATAGTGCATAGTTTGTTTTTCACGGTCAAAGAATACGTGCATATGATAAATTCGCATTTTTGTCAAAGATTCTATTTCATCGTAATTGAGAATCTCATGAAAGTGCGTGGCGAAAATGAACGATGATTGTTTGTCATGTATTCGCATTAATGCTGATACAAAAATACTCAATGCGCTTTCAGTTTCGGTGCCGCTGCAAACTTCGTCGCCCAATATAAGACTGTTCGCATTTGCCATACGTAGAATTACACGTAGTTCGGATATTTCCACGGCAAAAGTGGACATACCTTTGAATAAATTATCATTTCCTAGGATGCGCGAAAAAATAGACTCATATGGATAAAATGTGAATTCCGAGCATGGTACGTACATACCGCTTTGAGCTAATACAATGCAGATGCCAATTGCACGTATGTAACTCGTTTTTCCCACAGCGTTGGTACCGTACAATAGCATTCCGTTCTGTGCATCCGTTCCTAACGATGCATCGTTGGTGACATAATCGCCGTTAATTAGCTGTTCAATCAAACAATGACGCATTTGTTTGGCTTCGACAAATGACTGCGAATGTTCGCGAATATTCGGCTTGCAATAATTATATTTTCTCGCAATATGTGCTTTATTACAAAGAATATCAATATTACATAAATAATTGCTCATTTCTTTGATTGATTTCAATAAATAATTGGATATATGTTCGAGAAATCCGAAGTATATGATGCCAATTTCGCGTTGTATTTGTTCTTGTAATGTAATACGTTTATGTAGTACTTGATTTAGAAGCGGAAAATATATTTCGTCGTTATTGGACCCTGCACTTTTAAATGCAACCTCATTCTGATTAAACGTGTGTTGGCAAATGGTGACAGTATCATTTTTTAGTATTGATCCAAGGGTTTTTGCACGTTTCTTTGTCAAAACGAGACTTTCTGATTTATTTGTTTCATGTTTTTTCACGAATTCAGTATTTGCATCGCGGGGATTTACTCGCATAATAGTGTTGAAATATGAATATATACCATTATATAGTTCATTATTGAGTCGTTGTTCGTTAATCAGTGAATCTAATTTCTCGGAAACATTTTCTTTGATAAAATTCACGTCAAATGAATGAGAGTTCATCGTCTGTAATGGTTCTACATGAAAGTTATGTTCAAGGAACTCCAATATATTGGTAACATTTATATCAAAACCGTCAATGTTGTTGTCAATAATTATACGTTTTATCTGTTCAACTGTGTGAATACATTGATAAATATGAAATAAATGACATGGATATGCCTTTTTTAACACAATTAATCGCATGATTTTCTCCAAATCTTTGACATGTCTCAAAGAAATCCGTAAATCATCCACGCACGAACTTTGCAAGAAAATTTCGACCTGGTCATATTGATGATGCAATGAATCTTTATCGAACGTCGGATTCGTGATTAAGAACGCAAATTGTCGTTTCCCCATGGGTGTTAAGCATTTATTAAGAAAGTTCGACACAGAACTGAGTACGCCGGAATGTTGTCCGTCGCCAATTATGTTTAATTGACGAAGGGTATGGTTTGCAAGTACCATTCTTTGCGAATGATTGTTGAAAAATGGAAAATCGATGTGTAATGTCAAAGAATAATTGTGTTCTTGTATGAAGTTCAGTAGAAAGCAGAATGATTGCGTAGCCATAGCATAATTATCGAATTCTTTGCACTGAAATACACAGTCTTTGCCAAAGAATTGTTCCAGAATATAATGTATATATTTCTGTTTCGAACAATTAATCACTTTTTCATTAGACAATGAAACGTACTTCGTCATGACGTTCGTGCTATTTATGTACGCCATTATGGTTTCCAAATCTTTTTTATCAAAATCGCATACAACAATTAATTCACTAGGGCAAAACGTGCTCATGATGCGTTCCAGTTCATCGAACGTGGTCGGTGTCAATGAAAATTCCGTTTCGTGCTCAAAAATATATGTTTTTCCGGTCAAAATATCCACCACCGAAATACCATAGACTATGTACTGCTGGTGTTGTCGTTTGAACTGTTCAAGCCATATGCACGCGATATTATTGGATAATTTTTCATTTTTATCAGCATTGATGTAAGTCCCGGTCGAATAAATACAGTCCAGATTGCGTGTAATCGTCGAGTCATCGTGTTTTTCTTGTGTATATACTACAACCACGTATTGTTTATTGAGTAGTTTCTGGACATACTTCTCATAATTGTAATCTTTGAATCCTGCCATCATAACGTTATACACATGACACTTCGGATTACTATTTTTCTTCAAAGATTTATCGGTGTGCGTCATTTTTTTGTCGCTAATATTGAGCTCGCCAATTTCACATACCTCTTCAATATTCGAACCGAATACTTCATTTTTGTCAGTTTTCAAGCCATATATTTCAAAGAAAGCGCCAACTTGTAGTAGAACGACGGTTTTGTCGCCGTATTCTTCCTTATATTTATGAGTTAGTTCCAAATAATCATTTACGATAGACATATAAATTATTCATAAAAAATTGTTTTTATATGAATAATACTAGTGGTTTTCTTGGTGAAGAAAGTTATGTAATAAATAATCCTGGTTATGATTTTTGACATCACCGCAAATCATCATGGTAGATTCATACATTTGACGAAGCACGTCGTTCGGAGCAATGCATCCAACCTTGATAAAACCGCGTTTAATGAGATGTTTTTTGATATCTTCAATGGGTGTTTGTTGAAGTAATTTTTGTTGCGTCGAAGTTCTATTCCGGAGCGTACGATTGGACACGAGGACGGATAATAGAGGTTTGTTTCTGGATTTACCGATTGTGAAGTTACGTCGAATTATTTTCTTCTGTTTCTTCACCTTTTCTTCAACTGGCGTGGATTCAACCGGAGTATGTATAATTTGAACGGGAGCATGGATAGCCTTCTGTGTTATAATTGGCTCATAATTTTTCTGTGTAGTACGTTTCCACGTGCGAAAAGTGGGTAGATTACCGTTTTTCATACAACCGTATTGTGGCGTAGGCGGTATATTTTCATTTTGTCGTAATGATATAACTGGTGTTACAACTGGTGGCGGAGTAATTAGGGACGAAGTTACATCATGTTGTGCAAGTTCAGCCGGGAGCTCTAAATTCACATGTTCATGTGACGGATTATAGTTTCTAATCGTGCCATTTAATTTCGGCGGTTGTTTAGACTGTAGATTGGATAAATATTCCAAAGACGAATTGAAATCATTTTCAAAATTCGACACAGATTCTTCCGATTTAGGGTCGTATTGTGTTTTCACCTTTTCATTTTGTTTATTTCGGATGATTTGTAATAATTTCCGCTTCAAAGTATGTGATTTTTCTTCCTTTTTGGGCGCTTTTACTTTTATATTAGTAGTTGATGGTGGTTTAGATTTTCGTGTTTTGTTTGGAATTTTAAACATATCTTCATTTATTTTTATAATCCTTTTCTCACTCATATAATAATAACTAGAACATAAAATGAATATTTATACCAGTAACGAATTATGCCCCATTATATGTAATGGTTGAAAACAACCGGTTTTTGTTTGTTTTTTGTAAAGCTTTGTAATCCGGCTTGTAAATCCGCTAAATGTATTCGTTTTTTGTCTTCTTTTGACCCAAATACTCGCCGTGAATGAGAAACCTTCACATGTGACAAAAACATCTCGACATCTCGACCATAAAATTTGAATGAATCCTTGTTTTTATCAAACCATTTGGCGTCGATAGATTCATATAATTGCCAGTTGATATCTTCCACCTTTTTCCTGAATATTTGGAAAAGTTCAATTGGATTATAAGGTTCAATATGAAACCGCCAAATGAATCGCGATTCGAGACCTTTGTTCATTGAAAAAAAGCAGCGTTTGATTTCATCTTCATATCCGGCTACAATAACCATCAGATTATTTTTGTGCCGACTTAGTGCTTCATTTAAGGTGTCGATACATTCTCTGGAATAGCTTTCATCTGTACCTAAAGAATAGACTTCGTCGATAAACAAGCAACCGCCTAAACAACTATTTATCACGTCCGTTGTTTTGAGCGCAGTTTGACCCAAATAACCGGCAATAAGGTCACTCCGCGTCACTTTGCGAAATACATTGCGTGTCAAAACACCCATTTTAGAATACATTTTCCCTATTATTTCGGCAACCTCGGTTTTTCCCGTACCTGGAGGACCATACAATATGGTGTGTTTATAATCGCTATCATTTTTATAAACGTGTAGGTTCTGTAGAAAATAAAGCACTTGGTTTATGACGTTGTGTTTGAGTTCTTTCATGCCAATCATGTTATTTAATAATACAAGTTCAGCTTTGATATTATGCAATGCTTTTAAATTTATATTGTATTCAAAATTCTTATCATATATATGGTTGTTTGTAATATCAATCAAGTCACTCAATGAATTTACAGAACAGTCTATAAATATGGTTTGTTTAGGTTCGGTAATTTGAATATCTTTGACCTCATGTTTTTTGGACCATGCATCATACGTTTTGTCGTAATTTTTCCCTTTATAATTGGTGCGAATATGATATGAAAACAGCGAGCTATTGGAGCAATGAAGCATTTTTTTATAATCAATATCATTGACGCGTATGAGTTCAACGAGTTCATTATAGTCGGCGCGTTTATTTTTGTAGCCGTCCAAGAAGTCGGAAAAATTATTCATGATTATATGATACTATGAGTATTATTTATATCAATTTCTTGAGATAAAGTTCAATATGTCCGAGTAAATAAAAAAATTGATTCGTTTATTTACTACAATTCAATAAATATAAATGGAACACATATTTGAGTTTAATAATAAAATGTCACTGGAAAAGGAAATGACTACGAACAATGCCGATGATTTATTGAGCGAATTGGGCGACTTTGACGAGGAACCATTCTCCATAATCGAGTCTTATTTCAAAGGACAGCATTTGGACCGCTTGGTACGTCATCAAATCGAGTCGTACAATCATTTTATGAATTGTCAAATCAAGCGTACAATTGAAATGTTCAATCCAGTCGTCATCCACTCGGAAAATGACTATGTAAAAGAAAATGATAAATATTTATTGGAAGTGCTGTTGTCCTTTGATAATTTCAAGGTGCATCCGCCACAAATCCACGAAAATAATGGAGCTACGAAGACAATGCTTCCAAAGGAAGCTAAGTTACGTAATTTCACATATGCATCGACAATGACAATCGATATTCACATTCAGTATATCATAAGAAATACAGAAAAAATGGACAATCCGAAGCTTATTCAGAAGACTATTCCAAAGGTAAATATCGGGAAAATGCCGATAATGGTGAAGTCGTCGATTTGTACGTTGTCTCAAATGGACCACATTTCACCACAGCACACGGGAGAATGTCCCATGGACCCAGGAGGATACTTTGTCATCAAGGGTTCTGAAAAAACGGTGTTGGGTCAGGAGCGAGCGGCGGAGAACCGGATTTATTGTTTCGATGGCAAAAATACCACAAAATGGCTATGTTATGGAGAAATAAAATCGGTACCGGACCATAAGTGTATTTCCCCGAAGAATTTCGAAGTATTGGTGTCTAATAAGAACAACGGATTTGGTTACGGAATTTACGTGACAATACCGAGAATTAAAAACCCGATTGAATTGGTGGTATTATTCAGAGCTTTTGGTATTACGAGTGATAAACAAATATGTAAGTACATTGTTTATGATTTGGAGAGTCCCAAGTACCAAGAGATACTGAATTTTGTCCAAGCTTCAATTATCGACGCAAATAAATATTTAACAGAGGAAGATGCATTGAGACATATAATAAGCTCGGTTATGTACACACCATTGTATGTGGATAAAGAAACTGGTGCGAAAAAGAAGCACGATTTCACGGTAGAAATATTGGAGAACGATATCTTTCCGCATTGTAAAACGAAGGAAAAGAAGTTGTATTTCCTCGGATATATGGTGAATGAAGTAATCCAGACAGCCCTGGGATGGCGTCAAAAAGACGACAGGGATTCATATTTGAACAAGCGCATTGAGTTGTCGGGAACATTATTGAACAATCTCTACAGAAATTATTTCAATAAAATGGTGAAGGAAATTCAGAAGCAAGTCATCCGCGAAATAAACACTGGGTCATGGCGTTCGAGCGAGGATTATGAAAATATTATCAATATGACAAATATATATAAACTTGTTAAATCCACCACAATAGAGAATGGAATTGTTCGCGCACTGGCGACGGGCGATTTCAGCATAAAACAAATGAACAGTGCAAAGGTGGGAGTAGCTCAAGTCTTAAATCGTCTGACTTATATGGCCGGATTGAGTCACTTGCGCAGAATCAATACACCGTTAGAAAAAAGCGGTGAATTGATTGCTCCGCGCAAACTACATAATACAACATGGGGATTTCTATGTCCTGCTGAAACACCGGAAGGTCAGTCGATTGGAGTAGTAAAAGCAATCAGCTATATGGCACATATTACTATCCCGACAAGTAGTGAATCACTGTACGTTTTTGTGAAAGATTATATTGATAAGTTGGAGGACGTTTCAACCGAAAGTATAATTGACAACGTAAAAGTGTTCATAAATGGATGTTGGGTGGGTATGGCGAAGAATCCCGTCGAATTCTACAATGAAATGAAAAACAAAAAATATCGCGGAATCATCAATATTTACACATCAATTATATTTGACTATCGCAAATGCGAAATCCGAATTTGTAATGACGGCGGAAGACTCATGCGACCTCTTCTGCGAATAAAAGACGGAAAGCCATTGATAACATCTGATATTATCGACCGACTGACAAACGACACTTTATCGTGGAATGACTTATTGGTCAGTACAAAATTGGACGAGTCGGTGATAGAGTACATTGACCCGGACGAACAATCAACGGCTTTAATATACATGAAATCAAAGGATGAAGACGAGTACGTGGATTTGAAGCTATATACACACTGTGAAATACATTCCAGCACTATTTTCGGTGTCATGGCTTCTTGTACCCCGTTCCCTGACCACAATCAGGCGCCGAGGAACACATATCAAGCGGCACAAGGAAAGCAGGCGATTGGTGTATATGCAGTGAATTTCGATGAGCGCATGGATAAAACATCATACGTTTTGACATATCCGTCGCGACCATTGGTGGACACGCGATTAATGAACTTCTTGCAGCTCAATCGTATTCCATCTGGTTGTCAAATTCATGTGGCTATCATGACGCATACGGGTTATAATCAGGAAGATAGTGTTCTGGTAAATAAGGGGTCGATTGACCGCGGTTTATTCGGCGCAACTATATATCATACGGAGCGCGATGAAGATAACAATATTATTCGCGACGAGATATTACGTTGTAAGCCCGACCCTACGAAGACAAAGGGCATAAAATTTGGCAATTATAACAAGTTGAATGCCGACGGTTTCATTCCTGAAAATACACTGGTCGAAAATCGCGACGTAATTATAGCGAAGACCATTCCAATCAAGGAAAATCGCAATGACCATACAAAGGTGATAAAATATGAAGACCAGAGTGTGGTGTTTAGTACATCGGAAGAGACCTACATCGACAAAAATTACACGGAACGTAACGGAGATGGATACAATTTCGCCAAGGTGCGTGTTAGGGCACACAGAAAACCGACGTATGGTGACAAATTCTGCGCTCTGCCTACGCAACAGGTTTTGACAAATAAGGGTTGGGTGGAAATTCAACATGTCACAATGAAGCATAAAGTATGTACATTGAATGAATCTGGAAATTTGCATTACGAATATCCAACGAGGCTGTATAATTATGAACACGATGATGATATGTATGTTTTGAAGTCGAAACATCTGCACATTGTATGTACGCTGAATCACAAATTGTATGTCAAACTGGGTAATGTAAGACAATATGATTTGATAGAAGCCAAAGATGTCATGAATAAGACCGCGCGGTTTCAGAAGACCATGGCAAATAAGAACGCAGATATGCCCGACATATTTATTGAGAATCTCAAAGTACCTGCCAAGTGTTGGATGACATTGTTCGCCACATACATTTACTGCGGTAAATTACACCAGCGCACATTATGCGTACATCTATATGTGTCTAATATGAATAAAATCGATAAAATGGTCGCATTGTTGAAGGAAATGAACATCCAACATAAAGTGGAAAACAGCGGGAAAATAATCATCGATAATGAGAACATATACACCCACTTTTATCAGATGAATTACCACAAACGGTTTCCGAAGTATATCTGGAACATGAGTAGGAATCAATGCCGTACTATAATGGATATGCTATATAGCGAGAGTCATGAGCCATTAATATATTACACCAATCAGACATATATTGCCAACGAAATGACTCGATTAGCATTACATAGTAACTGGAGTGCTCATGTCGAAGAAACCGAGATATATAATAGCAATCGCTTGGAGACAATATATTCGGTGCATGTGAATCATCTGGATAACCAGCCGTATATCAATAAATACAGGGATTTATCAAAGAGCGAATATACTGAGCATTACAATGGAAAAGTATATTGTATCGAGATGCCTAGCTCACATACGTATTATATGCGTGAAACGTCTTCATCGCCTCCATGTATAGTTGGAAACAGCAGTCGTCATGGACAAAAAGGTACTTGTGGCAATATTATTCCGGAGTGCGACATGCCATATACAAAGGATGGATTGCGCCCGGACATTATCATCAATCCGCATGCGATTCCGTCTCGTATGACCATCGGACAATTGAAAGAAACATTATTAGGTAAGGTGTTGTTAGAGTTGGGTTTATTCGGTGACGGAACGAGCTTCGGAAATTTAGATATTGATACGATAAGTAAGAAACTGAGTGAATTGAATTACGAGAGTTATGGTAACGAAATAATGTACGACGGATTGACCGGAGAACAAATGGAAACGAGTATATTCATAGGACCGGTGTTTTATCAGCGGTTGAAGCATATGGTGAATGATAAAGTACATAGCAGAGCGAGTGGCCCAATGGTGAATTTAACGCGACAGCCGATGGAGGGGCGTTCAAGGGCAGGTGGTTTAAGGGTCGGTGAGATGGAACGTGACGTATTGATATCTCATGGCGCAACCCGGTTTTGCAAGGAGAGATTGTTTGACGTATCGGACAAATACAGCGTACATGTATGTAAGAAATGCGGTATGATAGCTACATACAATGATGGCACCAGTAACAACTTTTACACGAAGAATGATTTCACGATATATCAGTGTAGAACTTGTGACAATAAGACGGACTTCTCTTTAGTCGAAATGCCGTATGCAAATAAGTTATTGTTTCAAGAGTTACAAACCATCAATGTTGCCCCGCGTATTATTACATAATCGTAAAAATATACAAATATATAAATCATTTTTTTTGGCGTTTGACGGTGACATTTTAAATCTTTGAAGGTGTATATGAGTAATGTTTTATATGAAGATACATATACACGTATAGTCGAACCTATATATGGCGAGAAACGAAGTATTGAGAGAGATAGAGAATTAGAGGGCGATGTTGGATTACACGATTACAGTGTATTAGATAGAGTAGATATGACACAATATAGTACATACAGTATTGACCCACCTGGTTGTACTGATGCAGACGACGCATTTAGTATTTATACCGAGTGTGACAAACTGTACTTAGCTATACATATTGCCGACCCTACTGAATACATACCGTTACATTCCAATTTATGGTATGATATATATAATCGAATTACGACGAAATATCCTTCGAACCGTCCGCCAATTCATATGATGCATCATAAAGTATTATCTTTATCGAGTTTGCAAGGAGACGAAATAGGTAGTGTTAAAAAGGCAATAAGTATCGTATGTGAAATCGACATGGAAACACATGAAGTCATCAACGAAGTAAAACTATTTTTTTCCAAGGTCTATGTTAAAAGGTGTAATGCATATACATACGAACAAGCAGCTGAAGATATAGGTAACAATGAAGTATTTGGCCAAGGTGTAAAAATCAGTGAATCGCTTAAGAGAAAAAGGACGATTGTGACTAAGGGCGTGAAGCTTAGTGATGTAAATGCATCTTATCCAGTATATGATGACGATAATGTATATTTGACAACTGATTGCAAAGGTAAAAAGCAGATGAAAGAAATGATTGGTGAGTTTGCGATATTTGCGAATTCTTTCATCGGTGAATATTTGAAACTGAATTTAAATACAGGAATATTCCGATGTTGTGACGCAAGTAAATGGCTAGAAAAAATATATGATGATATTTCCGGTCCGGAGTTATTGCAGGAAATCATACTTAATGGTATTAAAGCCGAATATTTGTCTAATATATCGTCACATGATTTAGTTGGAATGCCCGAATATTGTCATTTTACATCACCGATTCGACGTTTAGCCGATTGCGTCTGTCATTACTTATTGAAATGTATTCATCTTGCAAAACCCCAACCCTTTTCCGAAGGAGAACTCGAAAAATTAGCAGCGATGTGTTTAACGGTTACAAAACAAGAGAAAAAAAATCAATATTTAGATACAAAATTTAGACTGTTACAGGTAATGCATAATATGTTATTACGCGATGAACATATAAGTTTGATGTATTATATAACAGGTTACAGTGGTCTTTTCTTGAATATAATAATAAGTAAAATTAATCAGTTTAATGTTCATATGTCATACACATTGCGTGTTCGAAATTATGATAAGATTATTGACCCAAAGAAGGTTCAACATGTGAAAATAACTCATGTGAATTGTTTTACGAAATACGATGAAAATACTTTGCCTGAGCTAGATAAACAAGTGTTATAACTATTACAAAGTTTTTTTCTCAGATAAATGTATAATGGTGAAATTGTCGCTACCTATGTCGTTTTCTAAGTTCATGAAGAAGTACATGAAGTCCGCAAAGAAGTCCGCAAAGAAGTACATGAAGTCTGCAAAGAAGTATATAAAGTCTGCAAAGAAGTCTAACACAAGAAAGCAGAGGAAGTAAGCGCGTTTTTTTTATTACTAGAATATATATGTTTTCATTATTAAAACAACAAAGAATGGTGAATCCAAACATAAAAGATTTGATGACATATGGTAAGTATAGTAACAAATATGAGATGAAAAAAATTATAAAGAATATGAATATATCAAACTTACATATCAGCAAAGTCCTTGGGACATATAATAACTTTAATGAAATAGATATATCACAATTACCGGAGAAATTTGTAATAAAGGTAAGTCATTGGTCCGGTGATACGCGTGTGATTTATAGCCATTCAGATTTTATTAAGAGATATAGCGATTTGAAACAATATTTTGACAATATTATGCGGCGGGTTTATAGCAATGGTAAGGAACCACATTATAAATATATCAAACCGTATTTATTTATAGAAGAATGGATAGATATAGAACCAATTGAATACAAAATACACTGTATCCATGGCGAGCCAGCAAATATTATTTGTGTCAAAGTGAATCAAGCATCAACAATATATAATTTATCATGGACTCGAGAAAATGCGTCAATAATGAGCCATAGGTCCCTTGGAAATATACCAAAGCCAATATATCTCGATAATATTATCGATATTTCTCGAAAGTTGAGTAAAAGGTTTGATTATGTGCGCGTGGATTTATTTATTAGTGATAATGCAATATATTTCGGAGAATTGACTTTTACGCCGGCTGCATGCAAAGAAATATTTAGTCCAATACAGTACAGCAATAAGTTACTGAATTTATATATGAAAAATGCAGGTAATCAAATGAAATCATCATCGCATTTGAGACTACAATTTACATAAAATAACGATTGTCAAAAAATCTATTTATGTATATATACATGAATAGAGAAATAAGTAACATAATTATAATATACCTATTTGTAATAATATATTTCATAACAACATTAGTATATAGAATTTATAATAAAACCGACTTGAAAATTATGAAACGTGTCATTTTTTACAATTGTAATCTTTGGTGTGTATCTCATATAATAAATTATTTCCTCTTAGGCTATTTAGCGCCTAGTTATATAATTCATGTTTTTATTATTGGATTGTTGTTTGAACATCTTGAAATCTACTTATCAAAAATGAATAAATATATACATGGAAATGTCATGAGAGACAGTATAATTAATTTCATAGGTTTATTACTAGGATACATAGCATATAAACTTTATCCAAATAAAATCGATTTATCCAGTTACATTGTAAGTGCGTAATTTATAAAATATATGCAATATTTTGTATTGTATATATGGCTGTTCCAGAAAATGCGAAATTCAACGATATAAGGATGGAGAATTCATTTCGCGGTACGACATTTTCAAATTACAAACTCAGTGAAGTACGAAAACAATTCATCAAGCACATGAATGTAGGCAATTTAGAAGAATCTTGTTATTGGTCCGCGGAAATGATAGCCTCGGGACATTATGCGGAAATGTGGGAAAGTATATTTGAGTTTATCGGAAAATATATTCATAATGGGAATCCAAAAATTCCGATATATTTGGTAAAACGTTATGATACTTTCCGAAGTATAATGAATCAAAAACATTATAATTATGTGCTGGAACTGCGAAATAATTACACTATTCGTCAAATATTCGCTGAAATAGTGACAATTCTTTGTTTAAGTGTGAAGAAGCCGGCATTTCAAACGGTGAAATTATTGAAGGACGAGGAATTCGATTTGACTATGTTGAAAGAACGTTTAAAAGCCAAGGAAACGACATATACATGTGACATTTTCGACGCGGAAGACCCCAAAGAATTGTTTATAGCGATGAATGAGTTGGGGTACCACATTGGTGGTCCTATGCCAAATATGAAAGAGGCGTGTTATTGGGTAGAATGGTTGATAGAATTCGACGCACTTTGTCGAAAGCGGAAGCAAAAGTGTAAATGTAAGTTGAGAGACATTGATGTAGAGCATAAATATAAGCGTGATAGTATATGGCTTTTATGGGAGCTTTTTTCGATTTATGCAGACAAGAAGAATAACCCACTGATTACGTCGATAATTGCATCAACAAAGCAATTGTTTTGTGTCAAATATACATTAGGAACCGCAAAGAAACGTAAGTATTTATTGTATTTTATTTTGGAGATATTGATTGAACATGTTCCGACAGGAATAGACTTGATACATGATAAGGAAAAGCTAAAAAAGGTTTCCGAGAATATTGATGCAGTATATAAGCAAATAAAGAAAAACGAGGTAAGTCCTAAAACGGATTATTTGTTTAATCATGGTAACGATAACTTGGAGAATTCATTGAAAAAAATGAGTATGTTGGAGGGCATGGATTTTGTACCGCGATTATAATTAACAAAATCGGCAAACAACGACAGAATTCTATTGATGTTCCATTTTAAATCTTCACTAGTATAAATATTCAAGTATTTAAACAAAATAAACAGTTTTCATATTTAAAAATAAACATGGTTACAATTCATGTTATGGGAGGACTAGGTAATCAATTATTCCAGGTTTTTCATTTAATAAGCTATTCAATTGATAATAAAGTCCTTTTTTATTTTGAGGAACAAGTTCAAGAACGTAGCGACCGACCGTTTTATTGGATGAATCTGTTTCAGTCACTTAAACCATTTTTAAGACCAACTCCAAGCCAATTACCCATTTACAAAGAACCTGCGTTTCATTTTACATCTATACCATGTTTTCAAGATATAGGGAAAGATTTTCGTTTTTTTGGATATTTTCAATCATACAAATATTTTGAAAGTAATTTTGACACCATATATAAACTATTACGTATAGAAAAACAAAAACAAGATATATTGGAAAAATATGGAAATGATTATTATTTAAACAAGTGTATTTCTTTACATTTTCGAATAGGTGATTATAAAGAGATACAACAACATCATCCTATAATGAACATAGAATATTATAAAAAGACATTGGAAACAATGGTGAATAAAACAAATAAAAATGATTGGAATATTTTATACTTTTATGAGCAGCAAGATATAGACCAAGTACAAAATAACATAACTGGATTAAGAGAGTTATTTCCAAATATGATTTTTATACCTATCGATATAACCATTCCAGATTATGAACAAATATTATGCATGTCATTATGTCGCCATAACATTATAGCAAATAGTAGTTTTAGTTGGTGGGGGGCTTATCTAAATAATAACGAAAATAAAATCGTTTGTTATCCTGATCCTGATAATTGGTTTGGACCTGCTCAGGGTAATAAAATCATGACCGATATGTTTCCTAAAAATTGGAATAAAATATATACACATATAAACTTTTTAATATTGGACTCGTCTTTTCATCATAAAAACAAAGAATCATTGGAGGCGATGTTGAAGCATTTACATTGGAATTATAAATATGGGTCTATCGAAGACATCAATGATTATAATATTATTTATTCGCCATGTAAACCTATAAATACTGCTAGTCACCCTAATAAAAAATTCATTTTTGGACCACACTTTTCAGTATTTCCTAATAATATGCTACAACAAATAAATAATATTTACAATAACTCCATTTATATTCAACCGAGTCAATGGGCGACTGATGCGTGGATAAATATGAACGCGCGTCAATTTTTACCGGTCCACTCATTTTCGTTTCCTGTGAATACTTCGAAATTTAACGATAACAATAACACAAAAACAAAGGTGTTCGTTTATTTTAAACGACGCAAGAACGAAGAATTGGAACAGATCACGAATTTTTTGAAAAAACAAAAAGAAGAATATCGAGTGTTTGACTATGTGAAACGATATGATGAATCTGAATATATACATTATTTACAGTCAAGTAAATACGGTATTATATTGGATGCTCATGAAAGTCAAGGGTTCGCAATAGAAGAGGCGTTATCATGTAATGTGCCATTGTTAGTATGGAATACAAAATACATGTCTCAAGAACAGGGAGGTAATTATCCAAATATACCGTGTACGACTATACCATACTGGGATGCTAGATGTGGTGAATATTTCTATGAGTCTAATGAATTTGAAAAGGCATTTGATACATTTGCACACAAGTTAGAAACATATCAACCAAGAGAATATATACAAGAAAAATTATCTGTTGTCACGAGGTCATTAGAATTAAAGGCATTAATATCAGAATAGATATCATGAATTTATATTTACGTTCTTGATGATATTGGTTGTACTATATCCCTCAATCAAATTGAAAATCACAACGTCATCTACATAGTCCTTTCCAACAACATCTTCTTTTTTGTAATCACCACCTTTTACTATAATATTCGGTTTTATTGATTTAATCAGTTCAATAGGTGTTGCATCTTCAAACGGTATAATTTCATCGGCAATATTCAATTCTTTCAAAAAATCAATTCGATTTTGCAATTTATTTATAGGTCTATCATCCCCTTTTAATTGCTTTATACTTTCATCACTGTTGATACCAATTATAACTTTATTTCCAAGTTTCTTACATTCTTTCAATAATCTTATGTGACCAATATGTACTATATCAAAACAACCGTTGGTAAAGACAGTGTGGTCTGTTTCTTTTCCTTTATAACACATGTCCCAATGATTTCTATTTAATATATAACACCCACACGTTTCAACTGCTATTTTACCAACTTTGCATAAGCACTGTAACATACTTTCATATGAAATATTTTTCAAATTGAAATGATTTGTCGCAATATATACAGCTAATGAAGCAATAATGGTATCCCCGCACCCAACAACATCAACCACATTTGATTTTATAGTGGAAACATCAATATATGTGAATTCATTATGTGAATTCTTAAAAAATATTCTCATACCTTCTTCCGCTAGTGTATTCAAGACAATTTTGATATTATATTTATTCATAACTTTAGATTCAATATCTTTAACATCATTGTAATTGGAAATGCCTTCGAATGTCAAACAATCTTTAAATTCATTCTTATTTGGTTTCAATAGCGTTGCATTTTTATATTTAGATAAATCACTGGTTTTAGGGTCAATCAATGATATAATATTATACTCGTTTGTCAATTCCAATAATTCTAACGATAGTTGCTTTGTTAGTGTTCCTTTATTATAATCAGACAATATAACAATATTTATATCTGATATAATAGATTCAATATATTTGATTATTTTGTCTTCGTTTATTGAATCAATGTTACATATTTCTTCTTCGTCAAATCTACAGCAGCAAACAGTGTTAGAATATATTCTGCTTTTTCGTATTATATGTCTATTTTCTTGATGAAAATTGATAAGTGTAACATTTTTATTTTGAATTAATTGCTGTATTTCATTGATTTCATTTTCATTGAAACATGTGATTAAATAAATATGGTCGAAAAACTCTGAAATATTAGACAAAACATTACCACAGCATCCAAGTTTTGTTTGTTTGTTGTTTATATTGACTATCGGAAAAGGACCTTCTGGTGCAATTCGATTATGATTACCAGTTATATATACATCTAATATCAAGTCACCAAATAACAATATATTTTTCATATATAATAATTGAAAGTACTATTTAAATGCTAATTTTTGACTTAAAATAATTTGATTAATTATTATTTAAACATAAAAATTAATAGATATTATAAATGAATATATTCGTAGATTTGGATAACACGTTATGTGCTACAAATGAGTCCGACTATATAAATAGTAAACCTATTTGTGAAAGGATCAACAAAATAAATCAACTCAAAGAAGATGGTAATAAAATTACTATTTGGACTGCAAGAGGTAGCAGTAGTGGAAAAAACCACGAAGACTTAACAAAACAACAATTGAAAGATTGGAATATAAAATATGATGAATTAATAATAGGTAAACCTTCATATGATTTATATATTGACGATAAGTCCGTAAACGTCAATGATTATTGGAAAGTACCAACAACGAATGAAATAAGCAAAAAACAAGAGTCGGAAGTAGTAGCAAAAGGGTGGGGAAAAGAAATAATTTTTGTTAATAACGACGAATATTGCGGAAAAATATTATGTTTCGATAAAGGGAAGAAATTCTCAATGCACTATCATCTTAAGAAAAAAGAAACATGGTATATTAATAAAGGGAAATTTATATTGAATTGGATCGACATTCATAAAGGTATTACACATAGTGAGTATTTAAATGTTGGTGATGTCATTACGAATGAAAGAGGAGAGCCACATCAAATGGAAGCGCTAGAGGATTCCGAAATATTTGAAGTATCTACAAAACATTATGACAATGATAGTTATCGTATATATAAAGGCGACTAAGGTTTAACATTGATATAATCAATATTTGGAAATCCAAATATACACCAATGTTCTTGTACACGATTATAACATAAACAATGAATATTTGGTTCAATATTATCTTTCTTGATAGCTGATGCTAAACACGCTGTACCTGAAAACCCACATACGTATTTGCTACATGAAGCAATAACGTCACATAGCTCATATATATTATCAATATTTATAACATCATATTCATCAAAAAAGGTGGCATTATTGAAACCTATTTTTGTATAGTTCAATACAGCAATTTTTGATTCATTATTCACTATTTTTGCTATTTCTTCTTTATATTTACCTATATTTTGCAATATATTGTTGGCTTCATTTTTACTATTCAAGTCTATTATTATTGTATTTTTGAGTTCATCTCTTATTTTGGGTTCATAATATATTTTTGGATATTTATTGGTTTTTTCTAATCCATGACGTAGTTCCATGGTTTCAATGAATGAATTCTCCTCTAATTGTGGAACATTAGAAGGCCACCATGTTCTTGTTCCTGCATTTATATTTCCATCTTTAATTCCCTTTACATATGGATTCATACCCCATACTAGATCATAAATTTCTTTATTACTGCAAACACTTCTAGGATGTATATATACATCATATCCCCTTTTTGTATATTCCTCAGGTAAAGTTGAAAATTGTAAATTGTCGCCTAAGCCGCCATAGAATTCACAAAGTATGATTTCTTTGTTCATTTTATATATTAAAATATAATGATTTGTTTATATTTTAATTCGTATTTTTAATTTTGCAAAGTAGTTGTTATGATACCTAAATTACTACCTTGCTTGAAAAATTCATTTACAGACCAATAATGCTTTAAATCAATGTCACGTTCGAAAATATTTATCAAATAATAATCCCAAGGACTACCATAATTCGTTTCAATAGTATTCATCCATTGTAAGCATTTTACAACCGCATCATATTTCCACAAAAAACTGTCAGCGCACCTTGTATGAAATTTCCGTATTAATCTGTATTTATCATTTGAATTGGTAATATCTTCTATATATTTTTCATTTTGATTAGTATTTTTTTGAATATAGTCTATGAGTTTTTTGTCAAAAGTGTAATCTCTTCTATACCCTGTGATTCCTCTAATCAATGGTATATCATACATTCCATTATCAAACATACCGACATGTATCAAATCCCATTCTTTATCCTTTACTGAATTTAAAAAGTCATTGAATTTATGTATATCTTTACTCACCAAAATATCACTTTCAAATAGTAGAAATATACCGTCCTTATAATTTTTTACTATATATTCTAAGTTCGCTTTATAATTCAAAAATAATGACAATTCTCCATACTTCATTGGGTTAGGCCGCATTGTTTGAACTAATTGTGATTTGATATGTTGGTTGTAGATTTCTTGTGTAATTGTATGTTTATACGTAGGGCTGATATATTTGATGAAACATTCATCTATATTTTGTTCTTTAAATAACTCGTGTAACATTTTGCATCGTTCAGGTTCAAATTTTGGATTTGACACGCAACAAATATGGGAAATATGATTCCAATTACACGTACGTAAAACACATTGAATATCATTAGCAATATTTTCCAAAGTTCGCTCTAACTTATTTTCCTCATTTGGAAATACATGCTCGTTGACCTTTTGTAACCACTTATCCGGATTATCAATCAAAAATTTCATATTTTGAATAATTTCATTTGTATTGGTCAATTCTGATAAATTCAAAAACCGTTGTTCATTTATATAGTCCTGAACCCTATCTGACCCCCAATATACAGGAACAGTACTCGATAACAAACCATTTATTAATTTTTCTGTAATGTATGTATCTATTCGACTGTTTTCCATGGAAATTATAAATTTGAAGTTACTCACGAATCTTTGATACTGCTCTGTATTATACTGCGGTTTCAATGTTCCACCAATATTATTTTTATATACGCCAGCATAACATATTTTAAAATGTTTTTCCAGCTCATTAAGAAATTCTGTTCTTTCATTTCCACGAGGATTAGAAATAATTACACAAACATCATTCTTTGGTATGTGTTTTATTTCGTTTTTAGTTTCTAAGACATTTACAAAGTTATTAGTATAAATATATGGAATGAATAATGGGACATTTACAACGTTTTTATGATTACGTTCACCCCATAATACACATGTATAGTCACTTTTATTGCATTTTAACGTAGACTCTCCTGAAAATAAATAAGTATGTTTCCATTGTTTATCGTTTACTAATGATGAAGTACCAATCAACATATCAAATTCACATAATACTTCACATTCATTGATATTAATACTATTTTCACATACTTCGTCATACACTTTTTCAAATAAATTCAAAAAGAAGTCAATATGCAAACCAGGATTAGTTTTCTCTTCAAATCCACTGAACCATCCATTGAAATATATTTTCATCATATGTCTGCAATGAAAATATATTTTTATATGTTTATTTTGTATTTATTATAATCTATTCTCACCTATGCTTGTACGATTTAATTTCGATTTTCTTATATATAAGGCATCACCCCATCCATCAATTGTATAGTCTCTTTCTCCAGGCCATTCACCAGTTTTGGTTTTACGTGGTCCAGGACCAAAGTCACTTTCTATCCTTATAAAATCTCTATCTTGTAAATATCTATCGATATCATCAAGTAATGGACAATTTTTGTACATTTCTAATAAATTAACTTCTGTATTAATGTAATCAAAGTTACTTAATATTTCACCACACCCTTTTAAAGCTGACAATTCCGCGCCTTGGATATCTAAATGTAAATAATTAGCAAAATCATATGATATTTTCTCTTTGTCATACAATGATTTTATAGTATCTGTCTTCATAACAACTTCATCTACAAATTTTATACCGGGGTAATCTCTAGAATGAACATGTAAATCTAATATAGAAGATGATGCAGTATTATTTGACAATTTGAATGTTACAGTGTCACCTTCTTTATCTGTTATACAACAATTATAGATAATCAAATTATCATTATTTTGTAATTTAATCATATTTTCATTTGCTTCTACCCATATAATCTTATTACCTGGTATTTGCGCATGTTTATAACAAGGTATTTCTTCAAATTTATGAGCTCCTATATGCAATATACCGGTAATTGGTATATTATACTTTCTTAAATAATTTGAAACGTAATCAATTTCAGGCATATAATTTATACAATTATTTATGTTTATATAAATTTTAAATATATTAATAAAAATATTCGATGTTAGATGTTTTATCATATTTGCTTGTAAATCCAAGAGAAGCAAATGACCCCCACATAGGTAAGTATATTTTCGAACCTTTATGTAAAAATGCAGCGGTTAATGAAAAATAACTTTTGGAGCATATTAAAATATCACTTTGTATCATTGCATATATATCATTATTTTCATCACGAGAACGAATTACATAGTCAGATTGTATAGGTATTACACCATATGGACTTGCTACTATCAATAATTTATGTTCGGGTTTTTCCTGTTTAATCTTATTTATAATAGAGATTAGTATATTGGGATTAATTGGAGCCTGTGCATCATACAAATCAATATTGGGGTTCATGTTCTTTTCTTCTAATGGTATATTGTCTTCTAAAAATTTAATTTTTTCACTTTCAATATAATAATCTACATCATCATTTATTTTATTTAAATAAAATTTAGATGAATATGAGCCATTGTATTCAAATCTATTGTTGTAATTGATATCACCTAGTCTCAAATGAAGACAAATAATTTTACTCCAATCGTAATCAATATGATATTTGTTATTCAATTTATCAAAACTTGTATGAAAAATATTATAATATTTTTCGCGAAAATACGATAAAATATCTTGTTTTGTCAATATGCAAACTTTTAAAGCCATTTTTTTAATGGAGTATATGTTATTCGATTTGTAGTATTCATCATTTCTATCGATGATATCTTCAATAATATTATTATCATTCCTATCTTTATTTATAAATTTGATAACTTCATTCAATGTTTGTATGAAAATAGAATTTTTAATATCAGCACCACTTTTATTATCTAGTGTATCTTCAATATCTTTAATATAATAGTGTTCTAGATCACCAATAATAATTTGTAAAATATCACCGATTATATTATTACCAATAAGATCGCCACGATTTATAATTTTCAAACTCTTATTCATATTAATCTAACCATGAATATATGTTTAAATTATTTTTCATTTATTACACTTATTTTAACACTCTCTGCTCCTCCTTCCACATGTGGTTTGTATGGTCCAGGAAATCTTTCAACATTATTTACATTTATTTTCTTAAATCGAATCGACTCCATATTTTCTGACTTATATTTTTCACTATATAAATGTTCGTAATCAAATCCTCTATTAAAATAATATCTATTATTTGTTTTTATTTTCAAATGATGTGCAAGTCCAAAGAAACTACTATCAGATAACATTATGTATTCAGCATTTTCCATTACTGTTATATACTCTAAAATTTTGAATTTTAAAAATTTCTCGCCCAATTCATGAAACTTATGTTCTTGTTTATATATATTCACACATGGATTGATGATAAATACATCCTCACGATTTATATTAAAAGTTTCCTCTACTAATTTTGTATCAAAAACTTTTCCACCACTACACGTATTATGAATGAAAGCATATTTAATATCTTTTACCAATGAATATATCTCAGAACAAGTAATAGGTTTGGGTATATAAGAATAATCCCAAAATACAGAATATTTAATATTGACTATATCATACCAACTGAAAGGATAATCGTATACTTGGTCTTGTTTATCCCTTCTATATGATCCCGTAAAATATTCATCTATTTTATTTTCTTTTGTAAAATTTTTAATACTTGCTATTTGGTTGTAATGATTTGCATCAGTATATTCATTTACTGTGATAAATTCTACTATATTCAAAATATCTGCAAATACAAGTTTCAAATTATTCAAATTAGAAATCAAACACACTACTATAACTTTGTCGTATATGGTTGTCAAATATCGTATCATACCTCCGTGGTAAATATGATCTCCTAACCCTAAATGTGTCAAAACGTAACATTTTTTCAACTTATACCCTTTTTGTTCCTTTATCATTGAATTGTTATAGTTGTCTATCATTCGTTTTACTCGAAACCGTCGTTCATTATAATCTTCTTGCTCTCTATAATATCCCAATTCATCATCACTATTTTTGCAATTGTATTTTGCATTATCCAATAATTCCCATATATGCTTATTAATTCTTTCCAATATTGTATAATAATAATGAATTGTATCTTCCTTTAAATATGATTCTAACTCAACGTTGAGAATAGTTTTTTCTTTGTCAATTTGAATCAATTTATCTTCATCGTCAATTTTCTGGGATTTTATATTCAATATTGTAAGTCTATCAATAACGTCACCGGTTGATGTTTTAATTAATAATTCACTCATTAAATATATAAATTATAATATTCATATATTTATATACGTTTTTGATAATTATTTATATGTATCATATGGATACATATTATGGTCTTTTTTTAAGTATAGGTTATACATATCAGCGTCATCATTACTTGTGTGAAGTAATCCAACATTGCATTTCATATTTGTATTTTCTGTTAGATATTTTATGGAAAACCTATAATTGTTACTAACATTCGTCATCCCTTCCCATTTCATGGGAATATCATATATATATTCATTTTTATCTTTGTATATCCATGTTTTATTCAAAATGATATCATCTGTCAATTTTGACACTTTATTTAATATTTGTTTTGGATTATTCACCATACACAACGTACTTTCAAATAAAAATATATAATTTACATAATTATCAAAAAAACTTAAATCGACGAGATCAACGTTTTCATTGACAAAATTCACATTTGACACATCTTTGAATTCATTTTTTGCCATATTAATGAGCTCTGAATTACAATCAACACCTGTATATGTGAATGTTCTGTTCAATTTGTTTTGTAAATCATAAACAATTTTACCATTACCACAACCAATATCTATTATATTATATTGATAATATTGTAAATTAGAATTAATGTAATTTATCATATCGTCATTACAATTTAAATTTATGGACTTTACTACAGGATTTCCCCATTGACTCATTATATATGTTATTGAATATATTCTTTAATATATTTCTTCAATATATTACAAATATAAACAATATTATGTTCCTTCACGTTATTAAATGGTAAATATATATATTCGTTTTGGATTTGATAAGAATTTGAATTTTCAGGTACTTTCAATTCTTTCAAATAATCGAAACTTTGCAGTGGATAAAACATAGGTCTTGTTTCAATATTATACTTTTTGAAATACTGTTCTGTATCAACATAATTTGTATTGTTTTTTATTCTCAATATCATATTCCAATATGAATTTTTCGTGTCAGATTTGATTTTTTGAAAACTTATCTCAGGAACATTTTCTAATTCTCTTTTGTATAAATTATATACTTTCTCTTTTTCATGCAAAATGCTATTGATTTGCTCTATTTGTGACAGCAATATAGCAGCTAATACATTAGACATTTTATAATTATTACCAACCAATTTATATTTGAATTTCTCATTTGTCAATCCATATTTAACGTAACTAGATATATATTCAAATAATTCTTTATCATTTGTACAAAATGCTCCTCCTTGACCTGATGTTATATTCTTATTCATATGAAATGATATTGATGAGGCAATACCATATGACCCTGCAGGATTTTCTTCATATTCGCCCAAAAACCCTTCAGCATTATCCTCGAATATTATCAGATCCGGGCGTTCTCTTTTTATTCTAGGTATATTTGTTATTGCACCCACATTATGAATTACAAATAATGCAGAATTTTTATCTAATTGACTTATATCTTCAATATTTAATGTATCGATATCAACATCTAAACATTCAATCATATTCATATCATATTCATGTAACAGTATATTTATACATGCGATATACGTGTTGTTTGGCAAGTAAATTTTTTTACAATCTGGATATTTGTATTTCAAACATTTCACCATACAATGTAACGCAGAAGTACCACATGATGTCAATATGACATATGAAGAGTTTGTGAGTTTTTTCAATTCTTCTTGACATCTATCAATATAATAACCTGATTCAGCGATCCATGTCGATTGTATAGCATCAGTTACATACGGTATGCTTTTCTCAATATTAAAAGGTTTTTTATAAAATCTAATCAATTTATTGAAACCACTGAAAGAATATATAATATTAGTAATTGTTTGTATTTCTTCTTCGCTATATATTTTGTTTGTTGGACAACCAATATAAAATCCGTTATTATGTATATATTCTGCACCTGTATACAACTGAGGATTAATATTTTCATCTATTTCTTTTATTATTGGTTGACGAGTAAAATTACCAGTTACAAGAGGTCTTGTTTCTACGCCATTCTTGTCTAGATAATCTAAAAATTCTTTTGCTAAATGTACATATTGATTATTAATGAATAATGGAATTGCAAACCATATTGGCTTTGATTTTTCTAATATTTCGACACCGTGTATTATATCATAATTATATTCATGATGGGTTATAGCTTTTGATATATTCTTATAGTTTTCATATCTTATTTGGTTTCTGGTGTCTAAATCTTCCAATTGATTTATTCCCATTATTCCTTGAGTTTCCATAGGTCTTAAATTATAACCAAGATTGATGAAACAAAATTTATTATTAACACCTTCATATGTTTTATTTTCATATCTACTCCATCCATGAGCTCTTGCAGATATCAGTAAATTATAATCTTCCAATGTTTTACATGTTATCATTCCACCTTCAATTGTTGTCATATGATGTGAAAAATAAAAAGAATATGTACCCATATCTCCAAAACCTCCTAAGAATGTGTCATCATATTTACACGATAACGCTTCACATGAATCCTCCAATACAATTAGATTTCTTTTTTCCGCTATATTTACAAGTTCTTCCATATTTGTGGATGTTCCCAATATATGAACGGCTACAATTCCTTTTGCTTCAGGATATTTATCTATATCTTCTGCATTTATATTTAATGTTTTTGCATTTACATCCATAAAAATAGGAACTAGACCATTTTGGATTATTGGAAAAACACTCGTTGACCAACATACAGACGGCACAAGTACTTTATCTCCTTTTTTTAAATGTAATTTTCTTTTTGGATTAGTTAAAACAGACATTGATAACAAATTTGCCGAAGAACCTGAATTAACCATTACACAATATTTAAAATTAAATTTTTCGGCAAATAAATTTTCAAATCTTTTGACATTTTCACCCATCGTTAATTTATCACTACGTAAGACACCAACCATTAAATCAATATCTTTCTCGTTATAAGCCATTTCAACTAATGGTAATAAACTCATTAATAAAATAAAATAAAATATTTTATTTATATTATTTTATCAGTTTTTCTTTTATTGTTTTTGTTATATTTTTTAGTAATAAATATTCATCAACATTTTTCATTTTTTCTTTGTCTAACTTGAAATTGTTCAATAAATCTATATTTACATCTGTAAAATTTTCAACTATTATACATGGAAATCTATTATGAAAATCTTGCAAACCTGACCTTTTCACTATTGGTATAGAATTACATAACAATGTCTCCCAAAAACGATGAGTATCTTCTCCGGTTCCCCTTGGACATAAAACAAATTTATATTCGTTTATATATTTCATGTATTCATCAAATTTTAGTTTCGATGCCATTTTCACAAAGTCTTTATTTGCAAAATATTCATTGATATTATTCCTTACTGGATGTGTTCCTCCACACCAAGTGAGTAATAATTTATGTTCTTTTTCTTCGAATTTTTTTCTATTTTTATATGCTTCTCTCAAAGTATTTTGGTCTCCTCCTTCATGCGCACCATTGTTAGAAGCAGGTCCATTAATACGTCTTTCATTTTCTTCAAATCCAATCGGAACTTTAAATATCTTTTCGTGTGTCCACATAATATTTGTTCCAATCCATTTTATAATTTTATCGTCATTCAAATAATTTTTATATTTAATATCAATATCAAAACCCGCACGACTATTAATTAGAAAAAATTTGTTATTAATGCGAGGATAGATTTGTCTAAAAAAGTTTTCCATGCATAAATTTTTTACAAATATAACACTACCTTCTTTTACATCGTCGGGCCCCCAAACGATGTTACGATGTTTTGGTTTTAAACCTTGTTTTAAATAATAATCATCAGGATAATCATAACAATAATCACATAAATCAGGTAAAAAATCATAATACAAAAACGTATTTTCTATTTCCTTATCCATAAAATATAAAGTGATAGATAATTATTTATTTATATCATTTATTCATACATGGTTTAATGAATATTTCATTGAATGTATCCATAATATTTTGTGGAGAATAATCAATATATGCATTCCAATCCTTCTTTTTAATTTCATCCAAATTAGTTACGAAGTTTTCGAAAACATTTGATAATTCATTTTCATTATTATAAGTAAAACACTTTTCTTTCAAAATGTTCAAATGTTCTATATCATAGCCTACTTTGCATGTAATGACCGGCTTGTTTTTTACCGAAAATTCAGCGACCGCAGCTCCAAATGTCTCTCCCATTTGCCTTGCGTGAATCATAGCATCACAAGTATTAATAAACTCTACCTTTTTATTCAAATCAACTATCTTACCGTGATGAATTATATTCGGTTTGTCTTTGCAAAATTTATTTGTATTCACAAGTAAGAAATATACATTTGGATACTTATCTGTAATTTCATCAATCACCTTATGAGCGTAATCAATATTAAATTGGTCCATTCCACCATGACGCCCAAATACAATTGCATCTTCAGGAATGTTTAATTCTTTTCTCATATTACTACTCACCTCGGGTAAATTCACCATATAATTAACAACAGGATTTTCACTTCCAAAGCAACCAGATATTTTTGCATATACATCACCATGCTTATATTGCGTATTAAACACACAATGAATAACTGTCTTACATACCATAGCAGATGCCATTTTTCCATCCCATTCACCCGCTTTTTGCATGTACAATATATCACATTCTTCTTCTTTCAAAATTCTATCTGCATCTTGATTCCAATTGATATATGGTCTCAATGTGAATTCCTTTTTAAATTTTTCTATTACTTCAGGTACGTTTCTATGATCGTTACCATAATACATAATAATACTTTCATTTCCTAAGTAATGTTTATTATAATATGCATAATCATAAAGTGACACCGTTGTCCCTCTTTCACATAACTGATTGTCATGAAATGCTATTTTCACCTTTTCCTTGTTTTTCTCAATCAATGCAGTATTACTGCTATTTTTATTTTTAATTCCCATTATTCCTTGTTTATAATATTGTAATTCAGGTCTTGGGCGTTCATCATATGTAATAGTCCAATTTGGTAAATGTGACTCCCACCATTGTCGAGTCCTAGAATGCCATAAATTCATATGAAATTCATTATCGAAATTCTCGTTGAAAATAAAAACGGAATTTTCAGGGGCGCATTTATCTAAAGCTTCTAATATTTTTATAACAGTTGCGTCTTCAATATGTGATAATACAATAAATGTAGTGAATAAAGTAGGGGTTTCTAATTGAATACGATTCAATTCTATTTCTGCAAAACCCGTTATATAATTAATTTTATCAACGCTATTTGGATATATAGAAATCGCAGTTTTTTTTGCGCTATCTGAAGGTTCTATACCGATTACATTATTGAAATTGTATTGAGATACCAAATAATTTACAAACCATCCCGTTCCAGACCCAATATCAACTGCACTTTTAATGTCTTTATTATTTTCTAACCAATTACCATGTAAATGACCAGGTTTCCATAAATTATCCCAATCTCCACCACTCTTTGTTTGCGCACCAAGTGTTTTCATTTTATGAATATCTATTTCATTCATCAATGAAGCTGTATCTTCATATTCTGAATTATGTTGCGTATAACTTTTGATATCGGTAATTGAAAATTCCATCAATATAAAAATATACATATAATTTTTATATTATTTATATTATAATAAGTTATCAATTATATTGACCCTTATAGAATGCCATTTATCTCTTCCACCCTCTCCTCCATTATGAGTTACTTGCTTATCATGTAATCTATAATATAATAATGGTTCCTGGAAATTATATATATATCCATGTGTTTTCAACATGCGCAATTCTAATTCAAAATCTTCGCACATTTGCTTCAAATTTTCATCATAATTTCCAGCTTCTATTACTGCGGATTTTCTATAACAAACTGTCGGATGATTTATAAACCAATGACTCTTTTTTGTTTTATATGTTTCCCATGATAAAGATGAATGGTTTGATTCTCCTCTGCTATTTCCATCATCATCGAACATTTTCACTTGACCTCCACATATCTTCGTTTTTGGATTTTCTTCCATATATGTCCATTGTTTTATGATTCTCATGGGAATCATTATGTCGTCACTATCCATTTTTATTATAATTTCATTACTACATAAGTTAACACCACGATTCAGTGTATATCCCAACCCCTTATTGCTATCATTTTCCATATATACAACACTTGTAAAACGCGTTGTTTCTTCGAATCTCTTTAATAATTTTTTCAATATTGCAGTATGTAACACATCTGAACCATCATTAATCCATACTAACTCCATAAATAAATTTCCCTCTTGATTCTTTATTGACTCCAAACATTGCTGTAAATACGCTGCTTTGGTATTCAAACTTGAGATTAAAATTGACACTCTATTCTCTTGCGGAGGCGGTAAAAATTGAGGCGGTAAATCCATTTGATTCATTATTTCGTAATTTTGACGGGTTGACCCCCATTCTTGATACGCATATATTTTTCCATGACCTTTATATTCTGCACGTGTACAATGAATCGGTAAAAAAGTATACGATGGAAAAATTGCCATTTCCTTATATTTTCCTGTATTATACACTCGCGTTAATAACCCTGGACCTACTGTTATCCAAGCCCGCTGCCCAGTTTTTTGAACATTTACACAATTTTCTTTCATCCAATCAATCGTATCTTTTACTAAAGGATGTTTGGGTGGAAATCCCATTGTACCAGTTGCTATCAATCCTGGACGTAATTCTTCGTGCTCCCAGCCCGCAAAACATTTTGTATTCATTAATACATCATCAATAGGCTCAATACATATTGAATCGGCATCTAAAAATACTCCACCGTATTTATATAATATTTCCCATCTCATTATATCCGCCTTTCCGTTGATTTCTTCCATTTCGTCGATCCGCTCTTGACATTCAAAATTCATTTTTCTTCTTATACATTCCGCTTCATTCCAACGAATATATTCAAAATCCGGATTTTTTTCTTTCCATGTATCCATGTGATTCGTCGGTGCAGGTTTTTCACCAATCCATAACTGATGTATAATTTTTGGAATCATAATATAAATATAAAAAACTGTTTTTATATTCATTATTCACGAGGTAAGTTTAAGCAGATTAATCAGCTTTATGCGAAGTCCGGTGTATAAAATGGGTGGTATCGTGAATAATATAAAAATATAATACCCTTATACATACATATGTTACGAACAAAACATAACCCTACTAACAAATACGAAATTGGCGTCGATGAATGTGCCCGCGGACCACTTTTTGGTCGTTTATATACCGCCGCCGCAGTTCTTCCTGAAGAGTTCGACCACCACCTGATGAAAGACAGCAAGAAAATCAAATCGCGCAAAAAAATGAAAGACCTCAGTGATTACATCAAATCGCATGCCATTGCGTACTCAGTGGATTTCATTGAAGCCGAAGAAATCGATAAAATAAATATTCGTCAAGCGGTGCTAAAGTCCATGCGCCAATCCATAACCAATGTCATAGATAAACTGGGTAGTAGCGAAGTGTTCGCAGTAGTAGATGGTAATGACTTTTTGTCATTTAAACACAACGACATTGTAGTGCCATTTACAACCGTGAAACAAGGCGACAATACATATTCTTTCATCGCCGCGGCTTCAATTCTGGCGAAATATACACACGACACATATATAGCGGAATTGTGCGAAAAGGAACCAGAACTACAAGAAAAATACGACCTGTTAAATAACGTGGGGTATGGCACCAAGAAACACATTGAAGGTATTGAGAAGTATGGTATATCTCAATATCATCGTAAATCATATTCACGCTGTAAAAATTTAGAAACTAGAACCGAAAGCTCCTCCTAAAATGGAATTAGCCGCCATAGGTCCCATTTCGTATTGAACTTCGGGTTCCGAATCGTGACTAGGTCTAGATGTGGCGACTGGCGCAGGCGGGAACATATCTTGTTGAAAAGCGGCATTGTCCATATCATCCGCACGACTGGCGTTGTGTCTGGATTTCTTTTTCGAAGCGGTCGTTGATTCTTCCATCCCCTTAGTAGGACCATTCCATAATATCATAGTACGGTCGAATAAAATATTTCCCTTAAGTCCTAATTTAGACTGAATACTCAATACAATAACTAAGAATGCCAGAATAATGTTTGTCAGGGTCAAGTTCTCGTATTTGAAACCACTGTAAGTAGGAATAAAGGTAATAATACGGTGAATGAGAATTAGTCCGACGAATATCAAGACAATTTGCACAGCCATTTCTACTAAAAGTTCCAACGACGATTTATCCGGGTCCGCCTCGGGTATGAAACGATGTACTAATTTGTTCAATATAATCACCGGAATAACAGCTAAAAGACCGTATTGTATAACATTGAACATTTCGGCTTTATCTTCATCGCTATTAGAAAATACATGATTAATAAATGAAGATTCTTTTTTTTCTTGATTGAGCTCCATATATATGTATTTTTAGAAAATATATTCACTAAATTAAAAGTTAATAAAATGATTTAGAGATAATTCAGTCATTTTCTCATATGAACTCAATCGCCGCTGCTAAAAGACGCCGTGCTCAGCCGGATAATAAGCCACCGACGCCTATACAACAACCAGTTGCACAGTCGCCGCCTCCTCAAAGAATGACGCCACAACAGTATTTGGCTATTCTGGAGTCAAAGATTATCGCGCTCGAGAAAACGGTCGGTGCTTCGAAGCCCTCTCTTCAAATAGAGGTAAATACACCCGAGGGAACTAAACAATTGGAGTTCTCTGAATATATTGCGGATTTGGATCAGAAATTCATGGTTCTAGCTGAGGAAATTTCCTCATTAAAAGACAATATGCTAAAGCTTCAGAGCTTTACAATGAATGTTAATGAGAAGCTATTCGAAAGAATGCAATCGTCGGAACCGACAATAGAACAGACGGTAACCATGAATACATCGTCGATTATAGAACCAGTGGTAGAAGAGTCAGTACTAGAAGAGGAACCGGTGGTAGAAGATGAACTAGTAACAGAAGAGGAACCGGTGCCAGAACAACTTGACGACAACGAATTGATTATGAGTAGTAGCAAGAAGAAGGGAAAAAAGAAGAATTGAAATTACATGAGTAAATAATATTTATATTTACTCATTTAAAAAATAACATGGATAGTGTATATGGATAAAATCAGACAAGACATCGACAAAATTCGTGAAACCTATTACAAGGACAATAAAAAGAATACGTTTTTCAATAAATCTCAAAAGTTGGACATTGCTGAACAAGTGTGTAATAACATAGATTTTGACACTTTAATCCGAAACAGCATTCTTGTTCAAGCCAATACTGTAACTATAGAGTATCCTATTCTCAAACTATTTTGTCATGAAAAAAACTACGAACATATTGTTCATAATATGGTTATAACATTTCAAAAACTAACTCAGCAATACGGAGGATTCAAGTGCATAATAAATTTAGATACTTTTACTATAAGTGCAGCAGAGCGTCACAAAAAACTCATTGAACTATTTTGTGGAAAATGTTTGAATGATAAAAACATCAACTACTCAAGCAGTCTCATTGAACTGACCATCCTAAATCCGCCAAATATCATGGATACACTATACAAAATATTTAGCTCTTTCATCGACCCTGAAGTGAAACGTAAAATTATCATCCAGAAATAATTGTTGATATATTTCGTTAATATATAGAAAATATAATAGGTGATATAAATATGAATATTTTTATTACTATTTTCACGTTTATTCTAATACTTCTGACATATTTACATTTTATGAACGAATTTAAGTATGTGAGCGGTTTTTCAATTTACGATATAGAATACTCATCGCGCAAAGATTTGCAGAAAATATGCGAGTTAAAGCAGCCGTTTGTGTTCAATTTAGAACTTCGAAGTGCGGACGTTATTGATAAAGAACAAAATATGTGCGTGTTTGACAACAGCAATAATGAGTATGTCACAATTCCTTACACTAGTATGGAACAATTGGTTTCTAAAGATAAAAATGGCATCTATTATTCAATGAATAATCATGATTTTGCCAAAAATGTGCTGGTTACTGAGTTTTCCGAACTGAATAGTTTCATACAGCCGTATTTTTCGTCAAATAATACATATGACATTTTAATGGGGGCTAAGGATGCTTATACACCATTACGGTGTATGAAGAAAAGTGGTCTATATCTCTTTGTGAAACAAGGTAGTTTGAGTTTGAAAATACATACATTTGACAAAGATTTGGATGATTCAATGTGTTTATGGGATGTTTCGCATAATTATCAGTCACAAGACGTATTAATTTATCAGAACCAAGTCGTGTATATACCTACGTGGTGCTACTATACTATGAAATTCGACGCAAGTACAATAATATATTCGGTTTCATATGAAAGTCCGACAAATATAATTATAAATTTACCAGAAACGATAGTAAATTATTTACAACAACAAAACACCGAAGAAAAAGTGCTGAAGACAATCGAAATAGAAGAAGAAGATATAAATGCAGTAGATGATGAAAAATAATCTAATAATTATCTATACATATGTATCAATTACGACATATCGAATCTAGTAATAAAATTGTGGAAGATGATGTTGAAGAAGATACGCAATATAATGCCGAATTATTTTCCGCGATATTTATATTTATCCTGATTATATCTTCCAATTTTTTGACCCAGCTTTTTCCATGTAAAGTTCAACATGCTTTGCGACATAACATGTTGTTGAAGCATTTATTCGGATTCTTCATTCTGTTTTTCTTCGGTATTTTAGCTATTCCTGAATTGGCAAATATATCGGGTATGATGACCAGTTTATTTTTGTATATTTGTTTCTTGATAAATGCTAAAGCGAAGTATGAGTTTTGGATTACAGTGTTCGTACTATTTGCGATAGTATATACACTTCATATTGTGAAGAGGGAATATGATGCACGTATTAGTGACAAACGCACACCTACCGACCATGCACACTACAAACTTCGCAATGTGTATATAGAATATGTTCAATATTTTTGTATGAATTTAATTATAGTCGTCACCTTATTTGGCTTTTTCATTAATATGGGGGAGCAAAAAATCGCATATGGCAAAAAGTTCAGTTACAGCAAATTTGTATTGGGAGACCCAGAATGTAAAGAAGTAGCAATAGATGGTATCGATATGAAAACCGCACTAAAATCCGCATTTACAAAATAAAATATACAAATATATATATGAGTGTAAGTGAAGTGATTATAAGCGGAATTCTTTTACTTTCTATTGACAGTATATATTTGTCACTTATCAAAGATTTATTCAAAAATCAAATCGAAAGCGTTCAAAAATCACCGTTAAAACTCGATTATTATGGAGCCGCTTTATCGTATCTTTTTCTAATCATCGGTATTAATTATTTTGTTCTTTGTCGAAATGGAAACTACATGGACGCATTTGTTTTAGGTGTAGTAATTTATGGCGTATACGAAGCCACATCATATGCGTTGTTGAAAAACTGGAAACCATCAACTGTTGTAATCGACACAATTTGGGGAGGCATTTTATTTGCATTAGTCGCATATTTAACAAAGAAAATTGCTAAGTTTGTTTAAAATATTGTAAATTAAAAACTAAATTACAATATATAGTATGGACTCTTCTAAAGTAAATAAAGAAGAATTGGTCACTAATTTCATGAAAATGCTCAACACTGTGAAGCTTTATCACTGGAAAACGTACTCTTATGCCAAACATCAAGCAACCGATGTTCTGTACAAAGATTTAAATAAATACATCGACGAATTTATCGAGGTTTTATTGGGTAAATATCAAACAAGAATCCCCACATTCGACACATCTATAACGCTACGAAATTTGAAATCGCCCACTGCATTAAAAAAAGAAATACATAGCTACCGCAATTTCTTAGTGGGTATCGAAAAGGTTCTACACCAAGAAAAAGATTCGGATTTACTCAGTATTCGCGACGAAATATTAGCATCATTAAATCAATTCTTATATTTATCTAGTTTCAAACCCTGAGAGCATGACATATTTGCCCAATATCTATTTTTAATAGAGCTTCGTCACTTCCTGTGTATTCTAATACAGGAAGTTGCGTATTTTGCATCCAATTCACGTGATACTCATGACATCGTTCCAAATATTCTATTGTGATTTTATTCTCACCAGTTCGCGCTCTTTTCCCTACGCGTTCGTATGCTATTGGTGGCTTAGTAGATACATAAATAATTCCGGACAGTTTCAAATGGTCGGCCAAATAATGTTGAAAGGAATGACAATAGACTTGATACATAACATCATCAATGCCATCTTCGTCATGCAACATTTTGGCAAATATATGTTTATCTGCTTCCAATGAACGCTCGCAAATGAATAGCTTCGCCTGTGGATTGGTTTTAATCGCATTCTCCAATGTTTGTACTCGCGTGGTGAATGCCATAATTTGAAATGGAAACGCATATGTATTAGGGTCTTTGTAGAACTTTTCAAGCATGGTTTCATTATTGGAATCTTTGAATGTTTCCCATAAATCGACCGGTTCTCTCACAAAAACAATTTCATTGTTAGTATTGTTTTTCTGTAAATGTTGTAGTAATGTCGTTTTACCTGCTCCGATGTTACCTTCAATAGAAATGATTTTATATGACATAATGTAGTATTGTACTATATTAATCTTGTCATATAAACGTTTCAATTTTTTTGGTAATTATCCAGACAACATACCATATAATGACGGACAATAGAATCGCTTCCCTAATTCGCGCGCATACATATTCACACGGCGACCCATTTTCCGCGTATATTCTTGTTTCGCTTTAAATATCTGCTTCCATCTGCGCTGTATTATTTTCAACCAAAATGTTTTCAGAATCACATTACATGTACCATCTCTCCGTATATCCAACTTGATAATATGTATTTTTGGGTCATGGACATATGATAGACTAAATTCCTGTAAATATTTAGTAATATCATCGAAATTATATTTGTAGAAACTTTGAGGAGATATACCCGACAAATAGAGCCACTCATTTGTATTGCGTAAATATCCCGGCAAACCAATGAGATACTTTCCTTGTACTAAAGGTGTTTCAATGCGATTCTCGTATTCAAATATCTCTTCCCATAAATCACTTGAGACAATGTAATCAAACTCCGATTCTATGTCAGACTCGTAATCAATTGAAGAACCCTCGTCCGAATCATCAATAATGACATCGGACTCCGTAAAATAGTCTAACTCCTCAATTATTTCGTTGATTATTGTCATGTTTTATATACAAGTCTTTTTATTATTATAATAAATCAATTTTTTATAATAATATGAAAAAAATATGTGTATGTATAATACTTGTATGATATGGAAAACTCATCCTTCGTATAAATCGATAATAACCGATAATGTTCCTGCTAATTCACTGATACCATTCACACTATCTAAATCGCGATATATGGGTATAGACCAACGTTATAACGAGACCAATGACGATATTTTCGATGCCTCAATATATAAAAGGCATACGTTGCTACAATATCTGGAATCTTCCAACTATAATGATATACAAAAAATAGAGTTTCTCAACCATAATAGTTTTTTATTCAATGTTTCGATAGCATATACCATTTTATCAGGCGGGTTATATAACGATTTTGATTTCGAAGCTTTTTAATTTTCTTCCTGAATTTTGGGCGCCAAATAGAAGCGAATGTAATTATTCTCGTCACCTGCGTCTAAAATATACTTACACATCATCGGGTATGTCTTGCTGAACTTCAGTTGAACAGTGTTTGCCACCTTGAAATAATTCGACATATACTGCATATATTTAATATTAAAACTGCATCGAATATCATCGTCATCACTAATGATACACTCATCGACATCATCAATGTGAATATATGTATTCATCGTACCAGTCGATTCATTCTCCACATTCATAATAATTTTGTCGTCCTTAAAGTCGATATTCACGTTATCTCCGAAAATAATCATCTCATCTACGGTGCTCTTTAAACGCTTACTTTCCATGACAAACTCCAAGTCGAAGTCAAAATCCGTTATATTCATGAGTTCATGGTCTAGGTCCAATAATGGCATACGGAAATCTTTATTAAATTCTTTGTCATCGCTCACAAATGATATATCTAAATTATCTTGATTTTGAAGTGTAAATATTATTTTCTGACTAGGTTTATGTGTCCCTAAGATCTTCGCAAAAATGGTCAAATTCACTCCTAATACCACTTCTTTGTCGATTTTGTAACTATCGAACCACGTATGCATCAACGACAACTCGAACATACTTACGTGTGCTCCGTCCATCCCTTGAACATACATTTTGTCGTCCTTCAGCATAATAGATATTGCAGTAGTCAACATCTTCATGTTCTGAAAGATTTGGACAAAAGCATGTGCCTTTTCAACGTTCTCAATAATGATCTCCATGTTTTATACTATTATAAACATAGTATAAATCTAATTCAATTTTTTTACATATTATATTTTGATATGGTGGTCTATACAGTACTCGCTGAAATTATACAATAAATTATAAAGGTCACAACACAAGTCATAAAAAAAGGATGACATATGTATATATATATATATATATCATAAACTTTTCATATTTTTATTGTAAATCTTTATCGAAGAATTCTGCGGATACAATATATCACATAGTTAAAGGCCAAGGGCCAGAAATGCATTGGCTTCATGTCATATTCGAATGAATCCACAAATGATTCATTTATATCTACAACATGATGGAACACCACTTGTCTCTCGGCTGCATATCCCATCTCGATATCCACATATTGGTCGTAATCTTCCATCATTGATGCTACAGGTTTTATACTATAGAGTCATACTGAAAAAACAAATCAATTTTTATCAGCATTTTTGCGCATTTCAACAAAATAATTATGCTATTAGGGATATTTTAGACAAATATTAATTTAGAGGCATACTTTAGATGCACGCGAAGCGTAGAGGGAATAAGAAGCAGACTGCTCGTCATGTTGAAGAAGAACTTGCTCGATACAACGAGCAAAAGGAGGCGAAAGAAATGAGTAAGTCTGTTTTTGAGAATTTCCAATATTTATCAAATAAAGAGCGTTCCATGATTGAATCCAAGTTCGCTCGACCCAAAAATGAGTCTCAGGCGCGTTATATTCAATGCCTAAATAAAACCGCCAATAAAATAATTATTTCGACTGGACCCGCAGGCACCGGGAAAACACTGTTCGGAACGGAATATGGATTGAAACAATTTTTATTTGGCAAATACGAAAAACTCATTTTTACCCGTCCGGCGGTTGCTGCTGACGAGGACCTCGGATATTTACCGGGGACATTGGAAGAAAAAATGGCGCCATGGATACGACCTATATATGATATTTTATACAAATTCATCAGTCCAGCCGAAGTAACAGAGCTCATAGAGAATAAATCCATAGAAATTGCACCTTTAGCATATATGCGCGGACGTACATTCAAAAATACGTGGATTGTTGCCGATGAGATGCAAAACAGTCTCCCCACTCAAATGAAAATGTTACTCACGCGGTTAGGCGATGGTAGTCGCATGGTTATTACCGGCGATTTAGACCAACATGACCGTCATGGAGAAACCAATGGATTGGCGGATTTTTTGGACAAATTCCGCGGTTCTCGTTCTAACTCGATTGTCAGCGTTGAATTCGAAACAGATGACATTCAGCGCGAAGAAGTAATAAAAGAAGTGCTGGATATTTATGGCGGAGTAGTCCCGGAACATTACATAAATTCATAAAAAATTGATTTATTTTTTCAATAAATGTCGATATGTATAAACACCACCTTGGGATAATCAAGATGTTCAATTGCGTATATTGTGAATTCGAGAGCGAGCAACGCATACCATTATATCATATGTGCTGCGAAGCAAATATGATACACAGGTGTGTCGAATTGACAAACCACCCCTATGCGATGGAAAACCTCGCGGATAATAGCTGGATGTGTTTGAGCGAAGTAGATAGAGCACATATGACAGTGCATCCACCTCTTGCCAAAAAAGCATACCAGTGTTATCACGACATGAATGCACTTCTCGATTCATCACGTAATCAGTACCATATGTACAAGGTTGAGAATCGTCGCTTCAATGACAGTGACTCTCCGGAAAACACCATATACATTGATATACAAGTGTTGAATGGAATCGACACTATTCTGCATATTTACAGAATAACCGATGAAATTGCCGGTGAAGAATGTTACTTGAAGTTTTTAGAGAATTGTAGGATTGCTCGTCTCCGTGAGGAACGTCTTCGTCAAGAGCGAATTCAAGTAGTTGCGCTTCAAGATGCCATTAATCGGGGTCATGTAGACGTATCGCGAAACACGCTTGGAATCACGCTATTTAATTCATCTGATAACGTACAGGCAGATGAATCTGAGTCGGAGTATGTTTTCGATTCCGAGACAGAATATTCTGACTCAGAATATGAATCCGACGACGAAGACGCTATCGTGAAAAAGGAAGACCTTGTCACGAAAAGCGATGCGGTCGAAACAACGGATTGTTATATTTGTTTCGAAACATTAGGTAACACCAATAAAATGATATTGCGTTGTGGTCACCAATTTTGCGGTGACTGTATATTCACGCACTATGATAAACAAGGTATGAACTGTCCAGTTTGTCGCGCGCAGTATGTAGTATGTAGCTAGGAATGTAGATATTTAGTTTTTTATTTCATTACTATATATGAGAGAACTTATTCATTTTGGATGTTGGAATAACTTGAATGATGGAGAAAAAAATATCTCGTTCGCCTTCTAGTGTAGTAGATGTATTGAGTGGAAGAAAAAACACGAAAATACCAAAGCATGCAAGAAAGACCAGAAAACATTCATGTAAATAGAATTCAATCCTTTGTTTCGACTGGTTGCGAATACATTTTATCTACTGGCTTGTGTAATTGTTCTTGAATTTCTTTTTGTGCCTCTGCTATGAGCTTATTTAATAGCTCGTTTTCATTACCCCAGACATAAAGTATGGGTCTCTTTTCCTTTCTAGGTCTTCCGCGTTTTTTCTTCTCCTTCGGTTCCTTTTTATTAGCATTTTTTACCTCTATTTTCAATGTTTTTTCCGTTTCTTTGAAATCATTCCAAAATTTGTCAAACAGCTGTATTTGTTTATCTACATTGGATAAACGTGACATGTACTCTTGGCGTATTTCCGGGGATATTTCATTCAGGAGCCAATAACCAAAATGGAAGAGTTTGTTATCTTTCGTCGATAGTTTCTTAGTATTCATGGTTTTTATACCATTTGATTATTTATAAAAAAGCATTTCAATTTTTTCCATATTAAATTATTGTTATGAGTATATTTATGTTTCAGCATGTCATAAAAGTGAATGGATTTTATGATATATTATATGCGCTGTGTATATTGGAATATATACATGTTCCGCTACTTGGAGCTCTAGAATGTTCCATGGTAAAAAAAGGTGTTAAAAAAAATATGATATATAAGCGTCTATTGGCTCATTTTATCATAATGAACGGATTTATTCGTATTTTTGGTGATAAAAATTCGATAATTATAACTTATTTAATTGAATCTTTGTATTATGGTCACGAAATTCTGTATTCCACGGTATATTTTGATAAAGCTATGTTTGCAAGCCTTCTACTGTGTATTTGTGCGTGATTTATACCTGTGCATTTGCAATTATCTGGTCCATTAGCTTTTCCTCTTCACTGCGAGTATCGACGATTTCCTTCTTCTTTCTACCTCGTTTCTTCTGCTCCTGGGGTGCCTTTGGTGGTGGCGGTGGCTTAGCGGCTTTCGCTCTTTCGCGCATCTCTTTCTTATAATTTTTATTGATAATCTTGTAATCTTCAAAGAATGAGTCCATGAATTCATTTTGTTCGGGAACTGCACCGTGAATAAACTCCATAATGGTCGCTGTATTATTTTCGCTATTTTTCATCTGTTCTGACAACCAATAGCTGAAGACAACAAACTTTTCGTATTTTGCAGAGAGCTTAGTTACGTGAGTAGTTTCCATAGTAATATAGAGTTGGGTTTTGTACATTCTTTGATAAATCTAAAAATCAATTCAATTTTTTTAGATTTATAACACAATTATAATAATAGTTAATAGAGATTGGATACTGACAATGCCTTTTAAACGAATGCTCATTGGATAAATGTCGCCATATCCAAGAAGACATCCGGTAACAATTGAAAAATATAGTCGATTGAAATAATATTCAAATATAGATTTATTAATTGACTTTTTGTCTAATTCATTAAGCACTTGGAGCTCTACTTTGTCAATTTCTTCGACCATATTGTTGTCGGTTTCATCGATTTTCGCAAAGAATTCACTAAAACCTTCGATAGCTACAACATTGCCCTTTTCTATATCATCACCGACTTTATCACGAGTTACTTCATCTTTTACAATATCTTTGATACGATTCACTCCATACCATTCGTTATCTGAGATAAACATGTATAATATGCTGAATAACAACATACTAGATATAACCGCGATAACCTTATGCCTTTGTATTTTCTCGATGATTGCTTGCATATACTATTAAAATAGAAAAAGATTTCAATGGTATTCTTTGTCGGATTTGTCAGAAAATCATCATCCATTTCCTTCGATTTCCTTCGTTTTTTTTGAGTTATTAAACATTAATTTTCGATTGATTGATTATACTTGATTATTTATTACGGAAGTATCATGTATTTTTCAAAGAATCTTTGATAATTACTAGAGCATAATTAAAAAAGTCATCAAGAAAAACCCTTGAAAAAAACCCCTGAAAATAATTTTTGAAAAATTTATTTTTGGACATTTTAAAATGTCCAATTTTGAAAAACTGGCCGATGAATCTTCCAAAAAATCACCTTCACTCGTATAAGCTTTGAACACAGAAAAAATAATTCTTCATTTGTGACTGAAAAAAAATTTGCGGAAAATGGCCGAGGGATTTTTCTTTATCCATTTTAGGATAATTATGGATAACGAAAAATCCCAAAAATCCCTCCAGATATTTTCATGCGAGTTATGTGACTATAATACGTCTAGTCACAAAGATTATAATAAACACTTATCAACCGATAAACATAAAAGGATAACAATGGATAACGAAAAATCCCAAAAATCCCCAGACGATAATCAGTCACGGTTTTTATGCCTCTGTGGTAGGTCTTACCAATACTCGTCAGGACTGTCAAAACATCGCCGCACCTGTCACAAAAATAATCAAATCAGTGAAAAAATCGACGCGGGTTTGGTAAAGGAATTGATTCAACAAAATCGCGAATTACAGACGCAACTTATGACATTGACTACCACCAAATCCGACAGTATCGTGATAAATAATCAAGTCAATAACCAGGTGAATAATCCGCATTTTAACATAAACATGTTCTTAAATGAGCATTGTAAAAACGCTGTCAATTTCACCGACTTTATCAATAGCATTGAGGTGACGCGCGATGATTTGGAGAACAATGCGCAACTTGGTTTTGTCAATGGAATCACAAAGATTTTGATGAATAATTTGAATCAATTAACGTTACAAGAGCGACCAATACACTGTACAGATGTCAAGCGCGAGACTATGTATATAAGAGAAGAGAATCAATGGTTGAAAGAGAAGCATACTGTGAAGTCGAAAATAAACGATGCTATACAAGAAGTCTCGAGAAAAAGTCTGAAATCGCTGATAGATTGGAAGAAGACCAACCCCGAATATGAAAATATGGATTCAGAGTTCTCAAATAGGTGTATTGTAATGCATCAACAGTCGGTAGCGGGTGACAAAACCGATGTTTTTTATCCGAAGGTGATGCACAATTTGGCCAAAGAAATCGCGATAAATAAACAGTTGCTACATGTGACGGTATAAATTTACATACATATACAAGTTGTATGTAAATTATGGGGTTTTTCTTTTATTTGCTTCCCCACAACAATTCAGAACTAGATATTTCAGTAACTAAAAATAGTATATTTTGTTTTCTTATAGGTCGTTTGTACCTCTGGACCTACCTCTTGACCTACCTCTGGACCTACTTCTGGACCTACCTCTGGACCTACCTCTGGACCTACCTCTGGACCTACTTCTTGACCTACCTCTTATTTCTGGTATATCAGTTACACAGAATGACGGTTTGGCACCTTTATCAATTAAAATCTTAACAATTTCTACGTTTTGAGTATGCTTACATGCATCCTCTGGAATAATTACCCCCTTTTCAATTAAAGCCTTAACTATTTTTATATCATTTTTAATACACGCAATCTCTAACGGCGTAGTTCCGGAATCCATTTCCGCCTCAATATTTGCGCCCTTATTAATTAAAGCTATAGCTGTTTCAGTATGACCATTATCACACGCTATATGTAAGGGTGTCATTTCTACATCTTCAGTCTTCGCTTCTTTATTTGCCCTTCTTTCAATTAAAGCTATAGCTGTTTCCGTATGACCGTTTTGACACGCCATATGCAAAGGCGTATAACCCATACTATCTTTCTCATTAACTGCCCCACGATTTTGTCTAATTATCTCTACGACATTATTGATTAAACCCCGTTCAGATGCCTCGTGTAACGTCATATTTTCAGACATATTAATGCCTGGGACACCTTTGGCGCCTTTTATATATGTTTTCTTTGATTTATTGTATTTCTTTTTGCGTTTAGAAGAACGTTTTTTAGTCCTTCTAAAAATACGTTTAGTAATCTTCATATAAATAATAAATATATAAAAAATTGATTTATATATTCAAAAAATCCCAAGTATATCAAAACATCTACTTATGAACGCCCGAACAAACCAACGAACAAAGGAGGAGAAACAACAGAAAAAAACGGATACATTCAATGCATATAAATCCAGATACAAATCCATTTTGGAATTAATGAAAAATGAAACGTTTGGTATAAAACACGCACTAAACGGCGAAATATCAAAAATAAATCATACATTCATATTGCTAGAGAAATACAATGTGTCTTCTAACAATGTGGGGAAAATACTGAATTATTTAAAGGTGAATAAAAATGTGGCTTGGGTCACCAATTATCTACTCAGTAATATATTTGTGAATCCGTTTTGTTTCCTCACAATGGAGGTTACATTACTGCGTTTCCAAAAATGTATGAAAATAAAAAACGATATGAATCTAACAGTGAAACCGGAAGATGTAGTTCGAGGTTGGCTGAGTGATTGTTTTATCAAGGAGTTCAACAAATTCTATGAGGAATTCGAATATGTCAAGGCGCGATACAAGCAGCTTTTTGCACTACCAACTTCGTATTTAACTCAAAACTTGCGTACAATATATTTACATCGAATCACGCGAGAAGTTGTGGAAAAGAGCAATATACATGCAGTTCCATACGTGACAACTGAATACTTCATACAGTTCGAAAAACAACTGGGTGAAGATATATTGAATTTATTTTACGATGATGAACCGGAAGACATTGATACCGACAAAGTAATGGACTTTATCTGTGATACTTCAACGATTGAATACAACGAGCAACAGAAAGAGGCTGTCAAAAACGCGCTGAAGTATAAAGGTTCTATAATTAATGGCGCACCTGGTACAGGAAAAAGCACCATATTAACGATGGTAAATAGGTATATGGAAGAAACAAAATGCGATGAAAAGCTGCACATATATAACCTAGGTCCAACTGGTTTGGCTGCCAAAAATCTTCATAAATGTGGAGGTTGTTGTAGTACAATACATGCATTTATCAACAAAATGCAGTCGATACAATACACGCACGGTGTTGATACAAATATTCATAAATCTCATATCCACATCAACATGGACGAATCTTCCATGGTAAATATGCTCGTGTTTCGAGATTTGATAAGCACCATTATGACGACCCAGAAAATGTTCAAGGCTCGATTCACAATCACATTTGTTGGAGACATTAGCCAACTGCCGCCAATAGGTATTGGGTTTCCGTTCAAAAGTATTATTGATACTGGTCTATTTCCTGTTACAGAGCTCACGGTAATAAATCGCGCAAACGACGTCATCGGCGAAAAAATCACAAAAATGAATACGAAAAAAAGGATTGCTCGCAATGATTTCGAGCGCGATGAGTTCAGATTTATCGAAACCGACAATTTTACTTACGAGAATATTGAGTCAATAATGCGCAATTTGAATTACACACCGAACAATACGCACGTACTCATTCCACAACACGATAAAGACCAATTATGTGACACTTCTACGCGAGAAAAGGTGATGAATATGCAAATTCAAGGGATTGAATCAACGAATTATTTATTACAGAGGCTTTGGAATAACAGTAGAGATGGATATACATATATCAAATCGCAGATGGTGGCGGTAGGTGACCGTGTAGTAAGGACGGTAAATGACTACAAAGATGAAAACTGCCCGAGAGCAAATGGCGACTCCGGTGAAATTTTCGGTATAGATATTGATAAAAACGAAGTCACGGTTCGATACTACGATTTAAACAGGGACGGAAAAGTGGATACAGAAGTGGTTTCATATGACGAGTTTGATGAATTATTCAAGCTGTTTTATGCGTCGTCTGTACATAAAATGCAAGGTTCGGAGAAGGACAACATCGTAATTATTGTACATCCGAGTCATAGATGGAACAAAAAACTGATTTACACCGCTATAAGTAGAGCCAAATCCAACTGTACAATTATTGGAAATTTTCAGAGGTTTTTCCGAGCGCAGGAAGAAAATGACGAAAGACATTTCACATATTTCATGCGTGAATATGTAACTTTGGAAGTACAATGACGTTTCTATTTCAATAATTTCAAAGGCTTCAACATACTGAGCGTATTATGTAATGAAATTTTTTTCTGATATTCATTCCCGATATCCAAATTCAATTCACAAAAATCCATGTTTATTACATCGGTGTTTTCGTTGATATATTTCAGCAATGACGAAGCAGTGGAACGTTTCAATCCCCTCTTCACAGTGGTGCCAGTGCAGGGCATATAATGAGGGTCAACTGCATCTACATCAAAAGACACATGTACTGGTGAATTATTACAGAATTTTTGGATGTATTCTGATACCGCGTGTAAATTTAGGTTACACATTTGCGACCGAATCACTGGTATATCATGAAGTTTTATAATCTGTTTTTCAAATGGGTCGATAGACCTAACGCCAATATAGAGAATATTTTCAAACGGTAATTTGTTTTTCATGAAATAAAACATGCTAGTCCGAGTAATTCCCGTGAGGAAGCTCAGTGGCATTCCATGAAAGTTACCGGTTTCAGAGGATTCTAATGTGTTTATATCGGCATGTGCGTCGATCCAAATGAATTTCGTATTACTATACTTATTTAGCGAGTAAGCACCTGTGGCAATGGTCATAGAATGGTCGCCGCCTACATTGATACGTTTTCCTTGAACAGAGTCATTATACATGTACAGCGATTTCATATTTTGAATAAAGTTATGGTTATTTTTCACGAAATATTTTTTCAAATGTGGTGAAAAAAAGGAGCTCAAAATGCGCGGTGATTTTTCGACGCCCCTGTGCAATTGACCTAAACCATGTTGCGCAAATATAGCATGCCGAAACATTGAATACTATATATCGAGTGTCTATTTCATATGGTTTTTAAACAATCATTTATACCAATGAATATTTTAACACTTCCAATGTTTCCCGCAGTCAATACAAGTGATAAAGATGGTTTCTGGTTCATCCGCCGAGCGTGTTTGCATGGTATAGAAATTGCAATTGTTGGTTTTACATTTACTACACGTAAACATGTCGGTATTGGCGACCAACGTTGTCTCTGAGTTCTGGTCAAGGATTCGTTTTTTATCCAAAAGTTCTTTCCAGTGTTCGGGGTCCATTTCTTGATGTGTCATGAATACAAATGTTTGTGGTAGAAGCTCGTCGTTTTTAATAGATTCCAATATTCGCGCCTTTTTTAAATTGATAAATACGGTCCATAGGCGGTCATTGTACAGCTGTACAAAGCGCGGGTTATCCCACTTTTTGACCTCTTTGCGCACGTGTGCTTCTCGAAGAGCGTAATTGAAGATGGCTCGCTCTAGATTCGTGGATTTTTTTTCATGGTCCAAAATATGCATAAATCGATTTTTGACATTTGTTCGGAATGAGACGTGGTCGAGCTCCATTAATATAAAGAGTATATAAACCTTTATATTATTATCAATTTTTTATGTAGAACTGCGACATACAGTATCTACATTAATGGTGTTATTCGGCAAGTAAAATATATTGTTGCTGCTATCATAACACTGGGACTTCAATTGTGTCAAATAATCACTTTGACTCATAGTATTAACATTTTTGTCGCTTTCGTACAAATCGTAGCAACATTGCGAAGGTTGCGATGCAGATATAGCACATCCGCTAATATCTGCGTATTGAATCGCATGCTCTTTCACAGAGACAATATATGTACTCTGCGTACTGTTCGCACTGGAGTTTGTATCGGGTTTCCACGAAATGCAAGAGTCAGAACCAGATACTTTAATCTCCGAATAATTCGTTTCGAAAAGACCGCTGGTCGTCATAACCGAAGATTTGACGACATCCGGGTCATTTTCATTGGAAACCGCGCTGTTAATAATGGGGGCACGAATGTACGTTCCGCAACAACCACCGTAACCTTTGGCGACGTTTCCAACCATCACTGTTTTTGGCAGGCTTCTAGACAAGGTTGTTTGTCCAACCCAACCTTGACTGCGTGTGGTACCATTGAGAGAAAATTGGCGGTATCCCACACTATTATTATTATATTTTGCTTGGGTTTTTCTTTTTAAGGCAACTAAAGACATGTATATATATACATAAACAAAATATATACAAGTGAAATAATTACAAATAATCTTCTTCGCTCAATTCGTCTTCACACTCAAAAATGTCATCATCGTCATCTACGACGAATCCATCTTTTTTATATCCGGCTTTCGTGGTTTCATATTCGCCATCATCATCGTCATCATCGCTATTGCTATCTTCGCTACCGATATCTTCGAAACCACCGAAGAGTTCTTCATAGATTTTTTCCCATTCATCTAATGATAGGTCTCCGTTTGTTTTCGCTAAAACGCATGTCCCGAAGAACAATGTCTGATCAACTGGTGGCGGAAAGTCGTATTTGTTTTCTTGACCAGCGCGACCATCATCTTTAGCATACAGAGATACAGAGTTCCATGTTTGCATATGTTTGAAATCTTTCATTGTTCTGAAACCTGCCTTTTTACACAAGGTTTCGAGTTCTAAATCATTGACATTGGCACTCTTTAGCTCACCGGTTTTATTTACCAATACAATTAGGGGCATTGAAATAATAAGACTATAGCTTTTATATATTTTCGTAAAAATATATTTAATAGTTTTGTGTTATAGTGTATATTATGTGGGATTATATAAAAACAATCATATTTTCTTTGGCAATTATTGTATTTTTTCATTTGATGTTTGATTATTTGAAAAATAAATATACAACGCCGATTACCAAAGATATCATTGGTATCCAGACTCAAAAATACAAGAATATAATAAATACTTTACAGCAAGGAGAACAAGAGCCCGAAGTCGAGACGAATATGGAAGACGATTTATTGCAACACGCACTGAGTGAATTGTAAAAAATTGAAATAGTAAAACGACATAAACACAAACGCACGTATATAGACAACACTATGCTTAATATACATGAGGTTGAACGCTTAAAAGCACGTATGCCTCATTTTGAACTTTCTTATGAATCAATGCTACATAACAAGGTTCCCAAACAGTACGATGTCCAGCTAGCAATACCAAGTGGTAAGAAGTATATGGTATGGTTCACATATTTAGGCGATAAAAATGTATGTTTATTAATGGAATTAAATCGCGATAAAAAGGTCGCGACTATTCAAGTGACGAATGTGGTTTTTGATGAATCGTTGAGTATCGGAACACTGTTATATGGCGTATATTTGGAAGAATATAATATTTTTGTCATAGAGGACGCACATTATTACAAAGGAATACATCTGAGACTGACTACTGGTAAAAAACTGGTATATATACAGGAATTTTTAGAAAGTATGTGCAATGAAACACTGAAATTTGTACTGCCGGTAATGCGCAAATTCGAAGGTACGCCGCATAACATTGAGTTATTGTATCCGGTTCATCATTATCAATACAGATGTCTCGGTGAAGTATGTCCCTTTCTAAATGACCCATTAAATAAGGATAAGTCAAAGCAAGAGAGTAAAATCGTGCGTCCATTGTTTATTCCACTTCGTCCGGATTTCCGTAAGCCACAGTACAAACAGAAAACCATATTCTTAGTAAGTGCTGATATACAATTTGACATTTATCACTTATATGTCTATGGAAAGCAAAATAGCCGGATTTACTATAACGTAGCGTATATACCGGACTATAAGACGAGTGTATTTATGAATAACATATTTAGAAAGATTAAGGAGAACGAGAATTTGGATTACATTGAAGAAAGCGACGACGAGGACGATTTTCAGAATACGGATGAGGATAAATATGTGGATTTGAACAAACAAGTGACAATAGAATGTATCTTCCATAGCAAATTTAAAAAATGGGTACCGACAAAGGTTGTGAGTCGAAGCAAAATCGTTCATGTATCGCAACTAGTCAGTGGAAAATATTAGAAAATGATAAAATCTGTTGATATGATATATGCCGACATTGCAACCATCGAATGGATTATTTCCCCCTCAATTAAACAGTGCGATGCCGTTATCTGGTGGCGGCAAATCGCGTCGTCGCAGAAGACAATCCAAAAAATCCAGGAAAACTCGCGGTAAGAAGACGCGACGACGAAACGGTAAAAAATAAATATATCAAAATATGCTTGATATATTTTTTACAGATTTATATCAATGTGCTCATGTTGTATTGTTGCTGAATAGAGGCATCAATCATAGAAATATTGAAATAATTAGCGATTGCCATGTTCGAACTAACGATTTCTTCATGCGAAAGCACGGGAAACCATTGATATTTGGTGCGTTTCAAGAACTCGTCGCCGGGAATATATATACCATAACAACTACGCGATAATACAAGAGTATCGTCGCTCACTAAATCCTCAATATACAGTACTTTTTCGTCATTTTGGATACCAATTTTCTTACCTTCGATGAGATTCATTTTTTTTAGTTGAATGTTTCGCACCAGAACCTCGTTCATTTCACCGGTGAATTTTATCATGTCTGTGTATTGCGCTTGTTTGACTAAACGTTCGTATTGCTCTATAAGGCTTTCGACCACGACGTTTCTCTTAGGAGCGCCCATGAAATATAAATCGGGAACCAGTGTTAGTCGTGGTTTTTGCTGCATATTTGAGGTTCGATTTACTTTTTCACATACAAACGGCATTTGTCCATAAATACCGTCATAATAAAGCTGTTTCATATTTTTGGTACAAAGGAATGTATCGGGGACAATCATCCCGCCATAAACATGAATGAGTTTCAGAAGAGCAATGTTACGACTATAAGATTTGATAGGCTCAGGGAGGTTATATACGTCCAATTCCCATCCGGGAATTAATTTACTAAATGATTTATCATCAATGAGACAAATATGAAAATCGTTGGAGCAAAAGTTAATGACCGACCCAATTGTGAGTTCAATGTATGGTTGGTTCAGATTATTACTATTGCGAGAGTGAAAGTCCAACCAAGTTCGTGCATTGATGTCATATTTTGTATGAATCCAAATTTTGGGTTTATTGGACCCATATAGCGGAGAATCATTGAGCAAATACATTTTAATCATATTATAGTCGTCGTTAGAATTCATATAATCTGTATATTTCGAACCAACAAATGCCGCCAAAAGCAAAAGAGATACGGTAATAATAGTTTTATTGAACATATATAATATATAAGAGTATAATATTTATTTTTCTTACTTATTATGATAAATATAGTAATTTATTTTATACACAGAATCGTTGTATTTAATATTACTTGAATATGCGATTTTGTTAATTTTACAGATTTGTCGTATTATATTGATAAATGAGTTATACGACATATCTCTTTCAATGTAAAATAATTTGGATGCATGATATAATGGTTTCAAAGATTCCAAGAATTCTACATGATAATTATGATATAACATTTTTTTATAGCCCTCATTATTCATTAAATAGTAGTCGTCGGTTTTGATACATATTTTATCAAGTAAATCGAACAACAAATCTATTTTCACCGGGAGCTTGAATATTTGGGATTTCATAAAAAATGAAGTATATAATATGAAACATTAAAAAATAGAAAAAAATACTAAGGACATATTACATCAAGCCTTTATCAAGTTATTGAAGTCATAAGTGAATAATGTAAGTTCAATTTTGTTTTCATGAACCTTGTTCAAAATTACAATGTATTTCGATATTAATATGATACACTCGTATATTTGTGTTTCGTTTAATAAGTGTGTGCTTTTTATATATTTCAGAAAGAATTCTAGTATGTCGATGACAGAATATCCTAAATCGTGTAAATAGTTAAATAGTCTGAGACCCTCGTCCAATTTGTCCGTTTTTATGTAATTGACAAATGAATCAAAATGTTGAATACATACATGAAAACAAAGCTGCTTACATTGTTCCAGGGTTACATTCGTTTTGTATAAGTATAATTTTTCCAGATTGTTGATAACCGTCCGAATACAATTATTTGACGTATTTAATAGAAAATCACTGCATTCGTCGGTAATGCTAATCTGCTCTTTCAAAAGAATATTGTTCATAATTCGCCGATTGACTTCGTATGAAAATGTGGGTATTTTTATGGTAGTCAAGCGTGATTGAAGTGATGCAACGATTTTTTGAACGGTGCTACAACTACAAAGGAATTGTACATTATTACTGTATTTATCTATATACGTTCGGAAGATTTGTTGATATTGTTCATTTACGGTATCGATGTCGTCAATATATACTATTTTCTTCTTACCTTGAATCATAGATGGTGATTTACAAAAGGTTTTCATATCCGTCCTAAAATAATTTATGCCTTGTTCTTTGAGACAATTTACATAAAGAATATTATTATGTGATAAGGGGGAGTTGAAATAGTCATGTAGTATGGCGTTTAGTATGGTGGATTTTCCTGAATTTGAGGGGCCATATATCACGATATTCAGCGCGTTGGTTTCTATGAACTTAGTCAATAAATTCACTACGTCTGAGTGTATATGCGTTTCATGTAGATGATGCGGTTTATATTTATGTATGAGATTTTGAGACATAAATATATATATTTCCAATCTTTAACTGTTTACAGATATAAAACATTTCAATGAAACAATATGTCTTTTATCTTAAGCCCTCATCGCTACCTTTATTGCAGGATGATGTTGGTAATCATGAATTTTAAAATCTTCAATTACATAATCATTAATATTTTCTCTCTTGTTTAAAATTTCTAGTGTAGGAAATGGGTATGGAGTTCTTGAAATTTGCTCTGTAACTTGTTCAAAGTGGTCGTCATAGATGTGACAATCGCCACCGTAGTGTATGAATTCATGTGGTTCTAAATCACATATTTTGGCAATTATGCATGTTAATATTGAGTACGATAAGGTATTCAGTGGAATCCCGCATATTTCGTCACAGCTTCTTTGGTAAAGAATACAACTTAATTTTTTTTCTTCTGTTACGAAGAATTGGTATAAAATATGACAAGGATTTAATACACCTTGGTCTAATTGTTCTGGATTCCACACTGATACCACATGTCGTCTTGAGTTTCTTGTTTCAGGATTTTTAAGGTCGTCAATAACTTTTTGTAGTTGGTCAATTCCTTGTCCTGTGTAATCCGTTTCACAACCTGTATATGGCGCGTTATAAAATCTCGCCTGATATCCATACATGGGGCCAATCGAACGTCCAGGTTCATAATCTAATCCACACTTTTCTAAAAATTCTTTAGTAGTATTTCCTTTCCATATTCCAACTCCTTGGTCAGTAAGAATTTTATTATCAGTTTGTCCTTTGATAAACCATAATAATTCACGAATGCCAGTTTTAACCGCAGTTTTTTTAGTAGTGAATACGGGAATTTTACCACCTTCTAATGAAAAATGCATAGCAGCACCTACACCCCTTTTAGTTTTTCCATTCCTGCCTTCTTCAAGACTGCCATGTTCCATCAAATCTTTTAACAAATTCAAATACTGATATTCTTCGTGATAGTCGGCGGTCTGGTCCCTGTCCTTGTACTTATTGATATCCAGTGAATATTTTATCATTATAAAAGAATGAAATATTATGTTTAACTATTTTTATACATAATAATTATTTACGACTTTTTCTGCGTTTGCGTAGGGTTTTTCGATTAATACTTGGCCTTTTCTTATGTCTACGTGATTTTCCTCCAGCGGCAGGCTGCACTGGTTTAACCTCGTCATCTGCAGCAGGCGCTTCTTTAACCGCTTCATCTACAACAGGCGCTTCTTTAACCTCGTCATCTACAACAGGCGCTTCTTTAACCTCGTCATCTACAACAGGCGCTTCTTTAACCTCGTCATCTACAACAGGCGCTTCTTTAACCTCGTCATCTGTAGCAGCAACCTTCTTAGCCTCATCATCTACCACGGCGGCAGCAGAATCATCGCTTACTACAGCAGCAGAATCATCGCTTACTACAGCAGCAGAATCATCGCCAACAGTTGCGGCAGTAGAATCATCGCTTACTACAGCAGCAGAATCATCACCAATAGATGCAGCAGCAGAATCGTCGCTTGCTATAGCATCGGATTCCTCGCTCATTTTAGCAGCAATCTCATCTTCCTCTTTTTTGCTCTCCTTTTCAATCAAAGGTTTCGCTAATTCTACGAATTTTTTCATACTCTTCTTGATTTCATTTACGTTCTTTTGTAAAGATTCAACGATATCATCAATATTTTTATCGCCAGTTTTAGAGTCCCCTGTTACCATACTGGTAAATCTACCAAATAATCCATCGTCGTCGCCGCCAATTTGTTTTTTAGAATGTGCTCGTACCATTTATATATTGAAGTAACATAAAAATGCTAAATGATTTAAGAAATATTAAATGTATTTTGAATTATTGTGCTTTTTTTGACAGCCGGTTTTCTTTCACTCTGTTTTTTCACTTTATATACGTTCCCACTACTGTTATGCCCGTATATATTCGTTGTGAATTTATCAGTATCCTCATACAATTCCGGTAAAATCCGCGTCATCGGCTTCTCTATAATAGATAATAAGTGCTCAGAATTCAATAAACGTCTATATTCTTGTATCGAAAGGTTGCCATAAAATTTGTCGAGAGTATAATATGGGTCCGGTGCGGGTTTTATGTTTTTTTTATAATCATAAATCTTGGCATATATTCTATTCAATAGATTGTATCGTTCGAATTTAGTGGAGTCATCAATACCTTCTTTCATTAAATAACCGACCGCACATTCAGGACGACAAAAAGAGCCGTAACCGTACATTTTGGAATCGTCGCTATGCTTTGGTATGTAAAACGGTGGATTATCGAACTCGTATGTGCACCAAAAACATGAGGATTTCTTGTCTTGTAAATCGTCATTGTACAGATTTATTTTCAATGACTTAATTTTCGCTTGTATATCCTTCAAATTCACATCTTCGTCGTTATTGCATTTACTACATACATAATTTTGCGTGGGTTCTCCATAAGCTGTGTCATCTTTGTTAGAGTTCGGATTTTCATAATAACTATAATTTTGTTTCTCGACATTGTAGCTCTCAATTTCGGGTGGAACATCGGGATTATATGTCAAAGAATCTACATTAAGGTCATTACATTGCTCTTTAATATCCGCAAGTGAGCACTTTAGATGTAAAATCACATTTGTCACGGTTACTGATTCTCGGGTGTCTTTTTCATTTTTCGTGACTATTTTCCCACCCTTCGGTTTTCTTCCGCGTTTTTGAGGAACTTTGGGTTCTTGTTCAATCTTGATGGAAATATTTTCCATTTCACTCTTCTTCTTTCGACCGCGTTTTGGTTTTTCAACTAAAGACATATGAAAAAAATAGTGTGTTAGATTCTATATTATTTTAAAAAGTCTTTTTCCACGGGGGGAATTTCCCCCCGTTAACCCCCCCTTGCACCACTTCGATTAATTGAATAGTATTGATACTGGAATAAATTATCGTTTAGAATATCGTCAAGATAATTTGGAACAATTAATAATAGAACATACAAATATACATTGCAACAAAATCCATATATTGAACGAATAGATGAAAATACAAAATAAATTATAAAACTGATTTAAGTTAATTATATAAAATTATAAATATATAATTAACAAATGAGTAAATATAATTGTGAACACGGAATAAGTAAATATTTTTGTAAACAATGTGGAGGGTCTCAAATTTGCATACATAATAAAAATAAAGGAAAATGCAAAGAATGCGGAGGGTCTCAAATTTGTATTCATAATAAACAAAAACCAAAATGCAAAGACTGTAAAGGTTCTGGAATATGCATTCATAATAAACATAAATATACTTGCATTGATTGCAGTGGAAGCGGCATTTGTCAACATAAAATAAAAAAAAGCTTATGTATTGACTGTGGTGGTTCAGGATTGTGCAAACATCAAAATAAAAAGGAATTTTGCAAAGAATGCGGAGGGACACAAATATGCATGCATAACAAACAAAAACAACTATGCAAAGAATGCGGAGATGCATATATTTGTGAGCATAATAAAATTAAGTATCGTTGCAAAGAATGTGGATATGCATATGAATATTTTTGTGAGCACAATAAAAATAAGTATTATTGTAAAGAGTGTGGTGGTTCACGAATTTGCACACATGGTAAAAATATCCAATATTGTAAAGAATGCGGTGGTGACAAATTATGTAAAAGTGAATGGTGCGAAACATCTCACAACAACAAAAATTATGAAGGGTATTGTATGCCGTGTTTTGTTAATAATTCAGAAAATAAAGATAAACCAGCAATGAGAAATTACAAAACAAAAGAAAAAGATGTGGTTGACCGAATTACACAAACATTTACCAATTTCACTTGGGTTGCCGATAAAAAAATACAAGATGGATGTTCTCGTCGTCGTCCAGATTTATTATTAGATATGGGTTCCCATATTATTATTGTTGAGGTGGATGAAAATAAACATACTGATTACGATTGTAGCTGTGAAAATAAACGACTAATGGAATTATCGCAAGATTTACAACATAGACCAATTGTGTTTATTCGGTTTAATCCAGATGATTATACTAATCAAGACGGTATATTAGTAAAATCTTGTTGGAAACTAAATAAATTAGGTGTAATGCAAATTACAAAAACCAAACAAAAAGAATGGGAAGAACGAATAGAAACTTTGAAACAACAAATCCAATATTGGATAGACAATTCAACCGAAAAAACAATAGAAATTATTGAATTATTTTATTAGGTAGTTGGATGCTTTGCTTCCATATGCAATTTAAATAATCCTTTTGTAAAATGCCCAAAATCACACGCTTCACAATAATATTTACTTTCTTAAAGGTTGAAAAGGTTGATTTAATCAACCGGGGCGATTTCCGTCATGTCCGTTTCACTTTCGAAACATTTTCTACAAACCGGCGCGTAATTATCATTTCCGACAAGTACTTGTTTATCACTATTTTCAAGTCGTTTTGTAAACATAGAACGATTGTCGCAATAATTACAGAACCCTTGTAACTTTTCAACGGTATCGCAATACGGAATTAAATCCAGCACTTCACCGAATTTTTGCTGCTGAAAGTCGCCATCTAAGCCATACACAAACACTTTTTTACCGCATTTCACCATACTCACCACGACCTCACAAAGACGGTCGAAAAACTGTGCCTCATTAATCAAAACATGCGTACATCGCTCCATCATGTAATTATATGCATGATTTTTATCATACCACAAGTCGTGAATGTTATCTATCATAATCGATGGAATAAAATCCAGGTCATGTGAGCATATGGCATCGTCCATGTAACGCGTATCTAGACTGTGATTAATAGCTACGATATTTCTCTCTTCATACTTCCGGTATGTTTGAATAAGCTTCTTTGTTTTTCCGGAGAACATTGGTCCGACTGTGATGTCTAAATATCCCACCATTGTATTTTATATATAAAAAAATACAATATCTTTAACTCATTCAATTTTTTGTACTATGCGTTCTTCGCCTCCTATGACGATGTGTTCTACCGCGTTTTAAACCGGATTTCCCAGTGGATGCTGATTTTCTGGCGGATGACGATTTTCTGGTGGATGACGATTTTCTAGTGGGCAACAATTTCATAACTGGTACATATTTCGATTTCATAGCCAACATTGATTTCCCAGTTGATGCCGATTTTGTATTGCGTTCAAGGGTATGTACATAGTCTCGTAATCGTTTCAACGACTTTTCACCGTGTTTCAGATTTTGAATCATGGTCTTCATTCTGATTTGTTGATTTGTAGTCAGTTTTCCATTACCGCCACGTACAGCACCAATTGGTCTCATTTCATCGGTCAAAAATCTTTTTACAAATTCTGTCTTTCTTTTTTTAAATCTTTGTACCATTTCAAATATTTTCTGATTGTTATTTGGGACCCAACCACGCTTACCATCACTCGTTTCTTCTATAAACATTGCATATAACCAATTATAGTGCTCGTATCCAGGCATTAAATTATTAGGAACAAGGTCGCGTCTTATACCGGGTGTATGTATCAAATGTGAGATTTGTTCAAGAAACTTATTTTTACCTTCTAAGTATTTATATTTTAAATCAACTTTTTTTGTCATACCAAAATCAATCAAGAATGCCTTTCCTAAATGTATAGAATCACTCGATACCATTCCGTTACCATCAAAACAATCGTTCGTTGTTGGTAATTCAGGATGTATCAAAACATTACTCATGTGAAGATCACCATGAATATAATTATGTTCTAGTAAAGTTATCATGTAAGTAATTATTTGTATTAACATAAATATGGCGCGTTTTTTTTCACCTGCCACTTTAGTATCATCAAAATCATACATCACACTATTATCATCGAAAAGATTTATATTAATGCCTTTTGTACTAAAGGGATTGACCAAATCTAAATCACATGTATCAAAGAACATATGAGCTGTACCAACTGGTGGAAAAGGCATCATTGGCATTACTACAATACCTAGCTTAGAAAACTCAGATTTCTCAATCTCTGCAATGACTGAGTTAAAAAATATCTTCCCAGATTCCTTTTCATATTTGTCTCGTAATGCTTTTAGAATGTGTATATTTTCTCTACCTATTACTAAATGTTCATATGTAGGCAATACACATGAATCCAATTCTTGATTTGTCTTTCTAAATATATCACTTTGTGTCTCACATTCTCTTAAGAATCCTTCCATATCACTACATCGAATTTTAGTACCATCCGGAGAATAAGTTTCCCAATAAAATCCTTTCATCCTCCTTGCATAGTTGTCTCTAAATCTATGATATCCAAGTGTTTCTAGTGAAACTATTTCAGGACGACCATTATTGTATAAATCATAAAGGACAGATACATCTTTTTTTATCAAATTAAACTCTGTATCTTCACGTATATCTTTAAGACTTTCCATTTCTTTTCTAAAAGCCTCATCACCTTCATCCAACTTTCTTTGTGCCATCCTATCGACAAATGCATATATCGAGACAGGTCGTTCTGTTAAAGGAATACATTTGATAAACACAGAGTTGTCATTATGAACAGTTCCGGTAGATAACTCACTTAATGTAAGAAAAGACATAGGAGAACTAAAAGCTTTGTACGATATTCCAACACCAAATGAACCACTATTTACAAATGACCCTGAAGTCGAACTACAGTTGTCTAAAAATTCTTCAAGTAACGTAGAGTATGTTTTTTTAGAAGATGATGATTCCCTTGATTCATTTGAACCTTCCTTAATAGTCGGCATCTTCTTCATTCGATGCTTCGGCATATATATATATATATATTATTCATAATGGGAAATTAGCAAATAGTCTCGTTCTACACCAAAGTGGTCCGTATCTTTGTAAAAGTGTGTGTCCATCTTACATACTTCCTGGAGGTCTTCCAAATCTTCACGGTCGCCCTTAATAAATCGTTGAATGTATTGTTCATATTGTACATTGTATCCATAAGACGCCATGTCACATGCCACACTGAACGAACTAATCTCGAACCGAACACACTTATTCTTTGTTTTTTCAATCAACTTGCGTGTATTTTTGTATCCATGTTCCGTGGCAGGATATTTATAACACAAATATGCTCTGGTTTTTTTATTTTCCCAGTCGCTACATGCGATTTCTTTGATGCGTCCCGATTCTATTCTATCTAATCGAACAAAATCTACCTTGGGTACCGCAATATATGGTTCCAGTACTAACTCAGTCTTTCTCGAGGTAATCGAAGGCAGTGTTCTATTGCGTAGCTCCATGAGTGATATGCTTTGTATGACTATCTTACAAGGATATATTGGACTCAATTTTTTTCATATAAGTGTAAAATATATGAAAACACCGATATAATATTAAGCATATGGACAATACACCTTGGGTGGAAAAATATCGACCAACAAATCTCGAAAATATCATTTTGGACGAGTTTAACAAAGAAATGTTCAAAAACATATTAGAAAACGCATATTTCCCGAACCTACTATTTTACGGACCGCCAGGAACAGGCAAAACAACCAGTATAATTAACCTGATAAATAGTTACCAGGAACGCCATTATAAAATCGACAATTCTTTGGTGATCCACCTCAATGCATCCGACGACCGCGGCATCGACATCATTCGCAATCAAATTCAGCCTTTTGTCAAGAGTTCGAATTTTTTTCAGAAAGGGCTCAAATTCGTAATATTGGACGAGGTCGATTATATGACAAAGAGCGCACAGCAAGCATTGAAATATTTGCTACAAACATGCGAAAATAATGTACGGTTTTGTCTTATATGTAATTATATATCGAAAGTAGATGACTCTTTACAAAACGAGTTTCTCACCATCCGTTTTAATCAGTTACCCGAAGACAATGTATATGATTTCATCCATAATATTGCGGAAAAGGAGGGCATGAATTTACAAAGAAATACGATTCAATGTATCCAGAAAACATACGGTTCGGATATACGCAGCATCATTAATTTTATCCAATTAAATCAGAATGCGGATTTTGTTAAGTGGGAGTCGCATATTATGAACGAAAGTGTATTTGAATATATATTTCAGTTATTTGTAGAGAAATCATCATATACTCGAATTCAAACAGCAATATGCGAGAAAAGTTGCCAATATAACGTAGATAAAAGGGCATTGGTGATTGAGTTTTTCAATTACTTATTTCATAAAAAAAAAATAATTAATAATGATGTCATAGCTATCGCAAAGAAAATATCTCATAATAGCACACAAAACGATGTATTATTGAATTACTTTATCACTGAAATGATGGAATATTTATAGCTTCAAGTCCATCACGTAACGCAGTAACAATGTGAATACGACGGTATGAACAATAAGACCAATTGTTGTAGGGCACCCACTGGCGCTGGCAATCATGAATTTACAACTGAATAATTTATTTGCCAAATAATTGACAAAGATGTATGTGTATGGATGAACGACAATGATGAAAATCACGGTGGTGATGAGAGTGTATTTCCACTTTCTAGCACTGTCTAATTCGGGTTTGGATTCGGATTCGGACTCTTGTGTGACTGCTTTGTTATCATCATTCGCAACCTTTTCGACCTTAGGTTTGAGGTTTTCCTCGGGGGGCGCCATTACATCAACAGAAGTATATTCCATTATATTATATAGCTACACAAAAACACATACCAAAGACATATAAAGCAATTTTTACGGTAAATATTAATCCATGTCACAAAATCATTATTCTAAATATGGCTTCGAACTGTCGTCGTTTCAAAAGAACGCAATACAGGCAATTGTAGATGGTAACCATGCTTTAATCACCGCACATACTGGTTCCGGAAAAACGTTGCCCGCTGAATTTGCCATTGAACATTTCACAAATTTGGGGAAAAAAGTAGTATATACAAGTCCTATTAAAGCATTGTCCAATCAGAAATATTATGAATTCACGCAGAAATATCCGAATATTAGTTTCGGTATTTTCACGGGCGATATAAAGGTGAATGCCAATGCACAAGTGCTGATTATGACGACCGAGATTTTGAAGAATTATTTGTTTGTCAATGAAACCGAGTCTGTAGATGCGATTCAAACCAATTACGATTTCCAACTGAATATAAATGATGAACTAGGATGTGTAGTATTTGACGAAGTGCATTATATCAACGACGCCGAGCGGGGACAGAACTGGGAGCAAGCTATCCTGATGTTACCGAGACATGTTCAGATGGTGATGCTTTCAGCTACAATTGATGCTCCCGAAAGATTCGCCAAATGGTGTGAACGAGGGGATGAAAAAAAGGTGGTGTTATGTTCTACACATCGACGTGTAGTTCCATTGACGCATTATGGTTTTTTGACAACACATGAAGGCATTTTCAAGCGCATTAAGGACAAAGAAACGCAAAAAGACATTCGTGAAAAAACAAATAAGTTCATTACATTACGAGGTAGCGACGAAAAATATGACCAAGCTGGTTATGACCAGTTGCGCGGAACACTGCAGCATTATAATAAAAACAATATTTTCGTTAATAAGACACATGTGTTGAACCAACTTGCCTATCAATTGAAGGAACAAGACATGTTACCTGCGATTGCGTTTGTTTTTTCGCGAAAAATGGTGGAGTCTTACGCCAAGTCTATACAGACAAATATATTGGAGTTTGACAGTAAAATCCCATATACAATGCGCGACGAATGTGACAAAATTCTGCGTAAATTACCGAATTATGAGGAATATATGCGTTTGCCGGAATATGACGACCTCGTCAAATTGCTGGAAAAGGGTGTAGGGATTCATCATAGTGGAATGATTCCTGTGTTTCGCGAAATAGTGGAGCGAATGATATCGAAGGGTGCAGTGAAAATGCTGTTCGCCACGGAGTCTTTTGCGATAGGTCTCGATTGTCCGATAAGAACTGCAGTATTCACTAGTCTGACAAAGTTCGACGGAAATAATATGCGATATTTATTACCACATGAATATAGCCAAGCAGCGGGGCGTGCAGGTCGTCGCGGACTAGATACCGTTGGGCATGTAGTACATTGTAACAATATGTTCGAACTTCCGTCGAGTAGTGAATACAAAGACATTTTATGTGGGAAACCACAATCGTTAGTGTCCAAATTCTATGTTTCTTTCTCGGTTGTACTGAATTTGATAAAGAATGGTAAAACTGCTCAATCCGACTTTGAAGACTTTGTCAAATGTAGTATGTTGCGCGGAGAATTGGAAACGCAGGCGGAATCCGAGGAGATTTGTTATAACGGTCTCGTCGAAAAACTAGAGCGACAATGTCGTGTGTGTGATAACTTGCGTACGGACAAAAGCGCAATTGATGAATATGTGCGCCATACAACAGATTCAATTGATGGAGTAACCCGAAAAATGTCGGGAAAGCAAAAAAAGGAACTGGACCGCCAAATTGCGAACTTGAAAGACTTGCATAAATATTTGTTACAGGATTGTAGTGAGATGAAAAAGTTGGAAATTCTACAAAGTGAAGTAAAACAAAGTCGAGAAACTATAGATTTTTATCGGGGGTATATTACACAGCGAGTGCAAAATGTATGTACATTTCTAACAGACCGTGGTTTAATCGACACTAAAGATGAATTAGTGACATTAACTCGAAAGGGAACAATCGCGGCGCAAATAAGTGAAGTGAATTGTATTGTCATGGTCGAAATTTTATCAGAATGGAATTATTTCGCGGAATTTTCTGCTATCCAAATCGTCGGTTTTTTGTCATTGTTTAGTGATGTGCGAGTGAATGAAGAGCAACGAACGTCCATCGTGAAAACAAGCGATGGATTTTTAAAAGAAAAAATGGCAAATATTGGTGAGTTTATCGATTCTCTGGCGGATTTAGAACGAACCTATGATTTTAACAGCGGGGCCAACTATAATATTGTTTATGATATGATTAGTCCTATGATGGAATGGTGTGACTTGCAAGATGAGCAACAATGTAAATACTTTATCCAGACGCGATTAAAAGAGCTGGAGGTCGGTTTAGGCGATTTTTGCAAAGGCATTATGAAAGTGAATTGTATTGCGCGCGAACTGACAAAAATATGTATAACGCAAGGTGATAGCGAAGCATATGAAAAAATGGTTAACATAGAAACGCTGTTGGTTAAGTTTGTAGCGACGAACCAGAGTTTGTATGTGTAAAGAAACGGAGAAAAAAACGTTCTAACTAACTACAAGCCTAGCTACTAATTTCTAATTCTACATAAATCGCGGTCATATCATCCACGTCGTTGATAAACTGGTTTGGCGTATCGATTCCGGTTCTAGCATCACGGTGTATCCATTTTTGTCGCCATTTGCGTTCCGCATGTTCGACAATTGTTCGACTTTCTTCGCCGAATGACGCAATATTTCGCATTTGCCCAACATGTGTGAGCATATCCGAAACACCATCGCTACACATAAAGAGCTCGTACTTATATCCTGGTTTCAATCGATACGACTCTATATACGGAAGACCAGTCATGACGGATTTCATTTTCCAGTTCAGATGACCCAGATTTTCAGTTGGAACAATGCACTGTTCGAAATTACCGTAGGCAAACCGCACAAGGTCGCTTCGTATATTTGTGATATGGTCTTCGTCTAAAACATGCAGATTATATCCGCGATGTACAGAAGTCATTTTTGTGTCGATTAGTGCATCGATGCGGGACTTCTCGTCCGGGTTCATGTAAGTATGAGTTCTGGTCTCTAACACTTGAGTACCGTCTTCGAAAAGGACCGCAGGTGAATCGCCCAAATTGGATACATACAATGTTTCGCCATAGACAAACGCAACAATACACGTTGAACCACAACGCGAGGATGCATATGAACAATGCATAGCGAGTCTATCTACTTCACGATATGCCTTTTTAATAGCACGAACAACACTCTCATGCGTTCCATCCGTTTCGGACAGGCAAGATAATATCGTCTTTTTCATATGCTTCTTCAAGGCCATAGACACTTCCTTGCCACTGTGTCCGTCGCCTAGAATCCATATTTGATATTGGTCATCAATGTCGTAAATATCCTCACCTGCGCAAATATTCCGCTGGAACGCATTTTGTCGCACGAGTACAGGGGAATTTGCCAAATAAATGGGAACTTCGCCGATCATTATTTGTTCGATTGCGGATATCATAACTTCTGTCATCATAAGTATGAATTTTGTACATATAATTATTACCATGAAAAATAAATCAATTTTTCTGATAGAATGGGCAATGAAAAATTGAAATTATTTTATATAATATTTTTTATTGTATAAAAACTACCAATGGAATACAAACCAACATTTAAGAAAACGCGACTTACGAACAAGGATAAACTGCGTGTCAAGAAGCATAGTGGAAAATGGAAACATAATAAAAAGGTAAAGGTGAAGTTGGATAAAATAGACAAACGCAAAGAAAAGGAAAAATATATGCGAAATGAGAGACAATATTGGGATTATTTTGTCGAAAATGGATTACAGCACAACTATATGTATAAATTGAAAGACTCCGTTATCGGCTGGCTACACAATGAGAAAATTTTCCAGAATATGACAGAGTCCGCGTTTTGGTCATATATTTGTGTGAATCCACATGCAATATTCATGATGTTTGACAGAAAACACATTCGATATTTAACAGAAAAATTTTGGGAATGTGATATTATATTGAATAAAAATGCTGACATCATTTGCGAATTTATTGTTGCGGAAATGTTGAGAAATGTCGAAGAATATGAATGCTTACGTATATGGGGAGTCATTTGTCGATATGGCGGACCGAGAACAATCCGCTTGTTAGAAGATAACATTGATAAATACCGTCAAGCATATGGCGAGCATTATGCATATTTATATGAAAGTTTATGCAAAAATCCAAATGCAATGTTTTTGATAAAGAAATATTACGATACGATGTTTAACGAGGGTTGCCATTGGTATATACTGGAGAATCCGCATTCGGATGCGGTTGATATAGTGGAACAAATTTATGACGACATCGACGAATATACAATTATCCGTCAAACGCCGGCGATAATGAGAAATACTGGTGCAATCCGAATTATAAAAAGGGTTTTGGAAATGGACCGACCATTTGTCGCTTACTATTTAATGGAAAACGAAAATGCCGTCGATGTTATAAGGCACCTCATTGAGTCTGGCTCACATATGGTGGAGTGGGTCAAAATTCTAAGAAATCCAAATGCGATGAATATTATATTAGATCATCCGGAAAATATAAATTATTTCCATTTATCTAGCAATAAAAATGCGGTTTGTTTATTAGAGCCATATTTAACAAATATAATGACCGACGAACTGGATGATTCGAACTTCTTGCGTCAATACTTTTACAAAGACCCCAGTTATGATATCGACCCATGTGGATTGTGTAGCAATGTAAATGCATTTCATTTAGTAGAAAAATACCCCAAGTTTTTGTCAACAAACGTATTGGCGAATCCACAAATATTCGAAATTAATTATGACTATTTGCGACGAAAATGGGATTATGTCACGCATGAAGAGGAAGAACGCATGATAAAGTTTATGAAAAAGGAAATTACGCACATTGAACCGAGACTGTTGAAGAAACTACATACGGACTATATCAGTCAGTCGGAAATCGAAACGGTTGTCAATGAATACGCTAAGAAAAATAAATATTTACCGGAACACGAATTAATATTTCACATATCATATGAGCGACTTATTCGCGCAGTATATTCACCTAGACGCATGTTTTATAACTTAACAAAATATAATTATGACATACATGGGGAAACATATGGCGATGACGAAGAGTGAAAAAATTGATTTATTATATGTGCTTTTTTTCGTATATACATAAACAATGCCACATACTGAATTAAAAGACGCCCAAAAGGCGATAGCACAATGCGATGCACTACTCATAGTTGCCGGAGCTGGAATGAGTGTCGATTCAGGTATTTTCACATATCGTGGTGCCAATGGTATTTGGAACAAGTCTATACAAATCGGCAGCGAACTCTATAGCTATGACGAAATCTCGAGCTTAAAAATGTGGAAAGAGTTTCCCGGACTAGCATGGGGGTTCAAGGCGAACTTTTATACGATGATGCGCGATGCGGAACCACATGAGGGGTATTACAAGCTCTTAGAATACGTAAAACATAGAAAAAACGACAATTATTTCATTTGTACATCTAATATTGACAACTATTTCGAGAGGGCGGGTTTCGACAAAGACAAAATATACGAAGTTCATGGAACCATGAAATCGCTACAATGCATGGACAAAAAATGTTCGGCGCGCAATGGAGTGATTGCAATGACGGATGCACATATGCCTACATTTGAAGAAAATACATTTATTGGTTCCAATTTACCGTCATGCCCATATTGTCCGAACATATTGCGTCCGAATGTGAGTATGTTCGGCGATTTCGACTTTTATGGCAAACCATATGAGTTCGCGCGAAGAAAAATGGATATGTGGCTCAAAGAAAATGAAGAAAAAGGGAAAAGTTTGGTAATATTGGAAATAGGTTGCGGTATTAATCCACATTCATTGCGGATGAATAACGGTAAAATGCTGAGTGGCGAATGGAAGCTGCCAAAAATCACGTGTTTAACAAAGATGGTGCGATTGAATCCTGACGATGAACCGACGGAAGACGGGTGCATTCACGTGCGAATGGGGGCGAAGCGTGGGATTCAGTTATTATTATGATGAGCACAAGTAGTTACATATCCACCCAATTCCATTTGAAATATATGTAAGAAAAATGTATGGATTAAAACACATCGCAAATAGGTACAATGTTTTTTTTCCTCGTTCATGTTCGAAAACTCTGGTCTATACAAAGATAAAGTGTTAAGCAATTCATTAAATGCAAATACACTGATGGTTATTGTTGTGCCATACATGTATTGTAAATAACAATCATAGTTATACGCTTGATATAGACTGGAAATAAAAATCGAAATAACTATACTTATATCAATATTACGAATGTAACCATTTGTCCGCAGCCGATACCAATGTAAATTCGTAAAAATGTAACATAAATAACTTAATACTCCAATAAACGTAAGTCCTTTTGAATAGAATATGTGCGCATTTCGTAATATAAATAATGAAGTAAAATGTGCAAGTCTGCTATATTTGTATGGTATTAAGACATCGGACATTTATATAAAGTGAATAATATTTTTATATTGATTATTATACGAGAATAAATTCGATATTTTTTTGTGGTTGTTTTTTATTTCGTATATAATACAGTATTTATAATTAAGAGAACATAAAAAACATTCAGTTTTTTATCTATCTATTTATATATAAATAATGAACAACAATAGAATGTTTAGCAAAGGAAGTAGCTCACATAAAAATGCTACAGATTCTAAGAACAAAAAAAGAGAAGATGTACAAATGGCTTTACATGTTCAACACCAAAATAAAAAGACATATCCTGATGGAATAGACGTAATCGGAAGGATTAGACTGGATGGACACGATATCACCATTGACAATGGACAACTGGTTGTTCAAGTTGCTAATAATGAAATGATTGCTTCCAATATATCACAACCCTAATTGATATAAAGTTTTTTGATTATACATATATAATGAAAAAATTCGTATATTATAGTGCAATAGTATGCGGTATATTGTTTTACATAAAAATATCAATAGATGAAGAAAAGGAAATACAGAAACTTGAGAATGATACACAGCTCACATCTAAACATACCGACTGTTTATATTATTCCACACATACGGGATTATTTCCGATATTATATGGTATTTACACAAGAAAATACACAGTATCAATTCCAGTTGGAATAACTTTTTTAACATCCTTGAATTACTGGCGGAAACCGGAATACACATGGCGGAGAACTATCGATGTGCATATGTCACGTTTCACTGTATTATATAACATATACAATACTTTGTATTTGAATAGCGCATCAGTACCCTATATGTATATTCCGTTCATGACAAGTTGTATTATATTATATCCAGTGGGTATTTATTATTATTCAAAAAAGAAATATTGGCGATTTGTTCTGTCACACATGGGTGTGCATTTATCCGCGGCAATGGCTACAATCCTTTCTTGTAATGTATAAGACACACAAACAAAATATATCAATAGTATATAATGGATAAATTTAGCAAGTTCTTATTGTATGCCGCAATTGTCTTCAAACTATTATTAATTTTGGTACTTACTCGATATGCCTATATGCGTATCTTTGACAAAGATAACAAAAAAATCGAACAAATAGAGGTAAATAAAGACGCTCTTCATGAACTATTTACTTTTTCCATGTACATCATCCTGATATTGGTGTTTAACCCGCGTGAAAAAAATATCCGTCTAAGTGACAACCTTGAAGAGAGCTTTCATTTACAGCTAGTAATATGGGCCCTAGGATTCATCATGCTCTTCAACTTCGACTATGTCGAAATGTATCACAATTTAATAAAAGTTTATAAACTGTTCACAGCCGAGGAGTAAGCACTAATTCATTCGCCAATTCGTCTGCGCGCACATTTTCCTCCCGATAAACATGTATGAATTCGATGGATTCAAACTGGTCCTTCAATTCTAGTGCGTGTTCATATAAATTCACTAGGTTTTCCGACTTCACTTTATATACTCCACACATCTGTTTTATCACCAACATACTATCACCTTTAACAATCAATGATTTTATCTCTTTTTCAACGGCATATTCAAGCCCCGCAATAAGACCTTTATATTCCGCATAATTATTCGTTTGTTTATCGAGAAATTCGGATTTTGACCATATTTCTTCATTATCCTTGTAAATAACCGCTCCTGACCCGGCTATTCCGGGGTTACCCTTAGAACATCCGTCAAAAAATAGTACATAGCTCATTGCTATATACTATTACATTTTTTTATACTATTTTGATTTCTTTTTTATGGTTGAAATAAGAATCCACATACCTCTCCTTCTGGTCCGCGCTGCATATTAGTGATTTCCACTAATCCTTCGTTGAACTGTTCTGGGCTCACATTTATTAGAGCATCTTTCACTGCTTGGAAATTTCCGAAGAAGTTATGTCTGACAACATCGTCGGTAATATTGTGTCCCAATGGCGCACATTCAATACCCTGTACTTGTAGCCCATGTTCCACGCTAGACCCATCGTCCATTTCAAGCAAGAATGAATACACTGCATCGAAGTCATCGATAAATGGCGCGGCTGAAGCAATATTTTTCGGAAAACACCACCAACTTTTTATTTTTATCGGATGATATTCAGTGATAATGAGTCCGCAAGGAAACTTCAATAACCGAATATTGTTCGAAGAATTATTCAAAATCTTTGCTACACATCGCACTCGTGCTGGCCGATTATTAGACAAAAGAACAACATCGCCTTTGACAATTTCATCGCAGCGTTTATGAGTTCCACTATACATTGTCACGCGATTTGAACCATGAAAACAACCATCGCCGGAATTATTGGCGGAGAGATTCCACAATATTGTGATGATAATTAAGGCAAGCATTGAAAACGGAATCCATGTCGCATTTGATTCTTCCTGTGGTTCAGGGCACTGGCACCAAGCATGAAATATAATTGGCAACATCTATGATAATCGTAGATTTATAGTGTATTCATGCTATTGCTCACAAATAAATTCAATTTTTATCTGAGTAAAAAATTGATTCATTTTTTCAAAATATGCGAAATGTACAAAATACCTCAAATAATCATGAGAGTTACCAAAGAATATTTACAAAGTCCTCCATATGAGTTTTATCTGCGCAATTCGAATTTTTGGTCCACCGTATCATTAAAGCCGAAGATGCAAACATATGACGAGCTTAGTGCGTATATTCCCACATTCACATCGTTGTGTGAAATCATCCGAAATAATATATGCAATTTTGACGATGTTGATTTGGAAAAGATTAACGGTTATATGTGTGAAATTGTGGCAGAATCGACGGGCATCCATCGCATATTGTTCGAGGATACATTACAATATATGATGTCTCTGCAAAAACAATGCACATTCGCAGAACAAAGAAATAAACAAATTCACGACGAAATAGTGGGAAAAATGAACCGTATTCATACGGTTGGTGGAAAAGGGTCAAAAATCGAATGTCCAATAGAAGATGTGTTTTTATCACAAAATTTCATGCGAATCAGTTATATATCGAGCAATGACCCATTCGTCATTATGTGGGAACTGCGTAAAAAGAGTCAGATATATCATTATTATGTAATGTTATATGTGTTTGATTTGTCGATTCAACTGCAAGAAATACGAAATACGATTTTCAAGTATGAATTGGCACGAAACCGCAAATATTCCGGAACAGTATTGGATGTTCTTGTAGATGAGCAATTCGTAACTTACATGGATATTAACCAAGAATTGCGGAAATATTCAAAAAAGTTGAAGGAGACTTGCTTTTACACACATCATCCGTGTATGTACCCTGGACCCGTCTATGTACCCTAAATAAAAAATTGATTTGATTTTACCACTGTTCGTGGAATGTACAAAATCACTTGTTTCAATGACAACCGCATCGAAAAAAGTAAAGACTTGGTGCGGTGTATGCAATACTACCAAACACGACGCCAGAAAATGTGCCAAAGCGGAAGGATATAATATAATTCTTTGTCAGTTCTTGGACACTATTAAGGCCGACCCGGAAATGCCTCGAGATTATCGCAAAGGTAAGTACGAGAAGACGTTTTTGAAGTATGCTTTAAGTTCATTACGAATGAAAGGCGTATATGTTGCGGAAACCAACCAATATATTTATGCGGCCTACGACGGACCGTTGCAACGGAAATCGAGCTACGATGAACTGGTGAATGATTTCAACGTAGCGCTTTTCGAGATTCGAATCAAGGTAAGAGACGTATTATCTGAGTCAAAGAAGTGTCCGATTTGTATGGAAACAATGACAAAAAAAACTACATGTACAACTGTATGTAATCACACCTTTTGTTCAGATTGTTATCATGCAGCCCTAGGCAATACATTAAAACAAAAACGCTGCGCATCTTGTCCATTGTGTCGAAAGACAATATTAGAAACTATATAAAAAATTGATTTGTTTTGTGTGTGTTTGTAAATATGTATGGGACATAAAATGCTCGCCTCCTCGTGGTGTGTCCTGGATAGGAACTTAGGTTCTGAACTAAATGAGCATAAAATATCAAAAAATTTACGAGGAAGGGATGGGTTTTCGCACCGCACCTGGAGCTAAATATTTTGATTTGGGTTGGCATTAACCACAATAAGTGGGTGTCTGTAAATCCCGGAGATTATGAAGGCTATGGAAGGATAGGTGATGAAACTCTATGAGTAGAAGCTAGATATCCTACAATCTTGAGCGGGGTGAATTGACACCTTCGGTAGGGGCTCAAGAGTTCAATATTTGCGGTACTCTAACATCCATCGTGACTTAGAGAGGCATACAGTATATATTTGTGACATGGAATAGGTGGATTGAGAGCAACAGCTAAGACACTCATGAAAACCGCGTCAAAGATGGCTAAACATACCCTAAATAGCGCTTAAAAAATCCCAGCGTAAGAAACACCTCAAATTCTTGAACGCAATCGCCATTAAGTTGTCGTTGTGTTCTGGGTCCTAATTTCCACATTTAGATGGTAAATAAATGTGGTCACTACGTGCTCGGTGGAACGTGTAGAGTGCGACGTCGATAAGACGGATGTTTGGCGACTACCCCTCATCGGAAGGCTTTTGGACGGCGTGCGGCCTGATCACCCGGGCGTCGAAAGAATTCACAAAAATGAGGACGTTAGCCAAGCAAATGCTAGTGTGTAGTTTTCCCGTTCTGCATAGAAAGGTATTTTGAAAACCAAATATCGGGGGTGATTTACGAATCATTTTTTTATCGTCTTTGACTCGCCGCTTAACATATTTTTTATATTCAATACTTTGTCTTTTTTACTCTCTTCTTTGTTTTTCTATTATTTATTCTTCTTTTCTTTGTTTTTCTACCACCTCTTAATTTATCATCTTCGGCCAATCGGTCGTCTTCCTCTAACAATCTCTTTAGAGGGGCTATCTCTTCTAAATTTTCTTCTATAAATCCTTTCAACATTTCTATCCTGTCGTTCATGCTGTCGTGTTTGATGAAATCAATATCACCACGTTGTTTTTTGGGGGAACTCTTTATATGTTAATATTGTTTTTTTATTTAATTCTTTCTGTATGTTTTTTATGTCTTTTTCCCATTTCTTTATTTCTTTCTCATATTCTTTTATCTCTTTTTCCAGTCTTGGTCTTCCTATTTGGCGTCTATGGTCATATTGTCTATGTTTATTACTTGTATAACCTAGACGCGATACTGGTTGACCATGTGGGTCTGGCCTAAAGCAACCTTTTTTTCTTTTCATGCAATCATGCCACATAGGAACAAAATTACTAGGAACTTTTTCACCGCTATCAGTGCTTACAGACTCACCCCAATTTACGCTTTTGATAGTTTTACTCATTATATATATACTATTTATTATTTTTGCGATTTTGATTGAAATTATAAAATGTATAAAAAATACTTGTTCATAATAAAAAATGACATACGCACAAATGCTATTTGACAAGGAATAAATAACTGGAAGTGCAATGATTTAAATAGTAATAGTTTTTTCATGACTAACAATCACACTTCCTGGAATATCGGTTTTTACTACATGTTCTACTCTTGTGTATATAATTTCCACATTTTTCTCGCTTGCCATTTTTGAATGATGCTTACATAAAATTGCCCCCTGTTTCACAATATATCGCAAATCCTTCTTTTTGAAATCATATTCCAAACGAGCAATAATATGAGAAGAGCTGTAACCTTTTGTATGAAACCATATATGATGTCCGCTTGCTTCATCAATGTTCTCAAAATTATCTTTAGCGTTCTTCCCAACCACAAATTCAACGTCAATATTCAACTTATCAATTGTAATCGTTTTCACAACTGGCATAACTGATATTATAAAATAAAATGTATTTGAAATAAATCAATTTTATTAACTTTATCATTAGATATTAATTATGAAAAATGACATACACACAAATGCTATTTGACACTGGAATAAACAACTGGAAGTGCATAATATGTGGAGAAACATCAAAATTAACCATGGTTTATTCCCGCATTTCAGTACCCGATAGTGAGGATATACTTTTTCAGCATCCCAAGTATTTCATTCCATTAAAAAACGTAAAAAAAGGTAGTTGCTATTGTTCAATGAGATGCTTGAAACTGAGAGCGAGATTGTGATAAACACATTAATCCAGAAGTTCCAAATCGCTTAATTTCCAATATTCCGAAAGTCCATTGGGCAATGGTCGCTGAATGATAAACGGAATTTGTTTCGCTTGATATTCGCGCAACGCAATCAAATAGCTGTCGATAATATTCTCCTCTACTTCGACAAATGGTTTGGCGCCAGCTTCGATTTGCTTTGCACGCTCTCCTAATACACGTGTTTTTTCATAGCATGTGATAAACGGCAATGTTTTATGCAGTGGATCGACAATATATCCGTCTTCATTGCGAGCAACAATACATGCCACATCGATTTCATCTGCATTATGAATCTTGAGTTCATGATGATATGTATCCACAATATTTTGTCGCATTTTACTATCCATCTTTTGTAAATAATCATCATCTAAATCATCTTCATCATCGTCTTCGTCTTCTGCAAAAGCAATATTATCTTGTACATGTATATCTTCTAATTCGTCATCTTTTTCTTCAATTTCGTCATCTTTTTCTTCTAATTCGTCATCTTTTTCTTCAGCTTCATCTTCGTCATCATTCGCTACTTCCTCGTCAGAGACATAATCTACTTCGTTATTTATTATTTCACTAGTGTCAGATGCGACATCAGATTCGACATCGGATTCTTCGACAGGTATTTCTATCTCTTCTTTATCCATTATAATATACTGTACTATAAAAAAGATTCATATCTATTTTTATTAATCAATTTTTTTGAAAATTTACGAGGTCCAATGATAATCGCAGGTAGGACAAATATAGATATATTTAAGACTATTATCGTCATATCGCATGTATATGATTTCGGTTGGTTTGGTATCTGAGTTACTTGCACAAGTCTCCGAAGGACACTTCATATTGTAAATGCGCGGTAGCGTTGGGTCCAATTTGGTGTATTTATTGACGATATGATTGAATTTCTGTTCTTTTTTTTGAATTTGTGTGTCCAATACACATAATCCCTGCTCAGTTAAAGTCGTGTCTTCGAAACCGCAACTTCGGCAATAATAATGTAGGTGATTGTTATTTTCGTTATTGATTTTGATATAAAGCATATTATCACATTGAGTACAGAACTTCATTTGTATATAATGTCCGTAGTTTTTAATATATTAATTATTCTATTAATAAATGAATCAATTTTTTATATTTATCGCATAATAAATATAAAGTCATTTTTTTCTAAAATTCAATGAATTATTACGAAGTATTGGGTGTATCTGAAAGTGCGTCGGTTGATGAAATAAAAAAATCCTACCGGCAAAAATCGATGAAATATCACCCGGACCGAAATAGCGACTCGAACGCAGCAGAAGAAATGGGGAAAATAAACGAAGCATATGAAGTTCTAGGTGATGCAAATAAAAGACGTTTATATGATATGGAAAAATCACTATCAATGGGAGGCAACGCAATGAATATACACGATATAATGAGCGGTTTATTTGGAATGGGTGGATTAAGTGGAATGGGTGGATTAAGTGGAATGGGTGGAATAAATGGAATGTGTGGATTAAGCGGAATGGGTGGCATGGGTGGAATAAATGTCGAAGGACCGGAGGTACATTTTTTCAGTGGTAGTATGAATGATATTTTTGAGCAAATGAATAGACCTCCGCCGGTACAGCAGCATATATATATATCATTGGAAGAGTCATTTTTTGGGTCGAATCGTAAAGTCGAAGTAGAACGTTGGTCAATCATTAATCGACAGAAAATCAGAGAAAATGTCAAAGTCGAAATTTATTTACAACCAGGCATTCAGCACCATGAAGTAATAACCATCGAAAATCAAGGAAATCGCATGAATGAGCGCATAATTGGAAACATAGAAATAACCGTTGTTATTCAAGAACATGACGTATTTAAGCGCATCAATCACGATTTGATATATAATAAAACCATCTCATTAAAGGAAGCGCTTTGTGGATTCAGTTTTGAATTACATCATTTGAATAGGAAGACATATTTGCTGAACAATGAGAAAAATCATATGATCATTAGTCCAGGATACCGACAAACAGTGAATGGACTAGGATTCCAGCGAGGCAATCAATGCGGAAATTTAATCATAGTATTTTCTGTCAAATTTCCCGAAAGTATTTGCGAAGAAAAATTGGAACAATTAAAAAATATATTGTAAAATTAAGTATTTAAAGTAAATGCATATTTTTAACTTATATGGCTGAAAAAGAAGATTACCGCCTTCCGGGTATGAATACTCTAACACACGCAATAAAGTTATCAATTGTAGAAGATAAACCTATTATGATGGACTACTGGGTTAATTCTTTGAAAAACGAAGTATTGATTGGTTTGAATGAAAAGAACGAGAAGCTTTTGGTGAAAAGTGACGAGGAATATACGAGTACTGTAGTGAAGATTTTCAAAGTGGGTGAAGAGTACATTATTATGACCGAAAACTCCATTTACCTAGTTGATAATAAGATACAGCTCAGACGTATTAGTACGTAAATAAAAAGATATATAGTTTAAATTATATATTTTTATAGCCTCACAGGTATAATCATACGCTTTCGAATCTTCACGGGTTTTACTTTAGCAGTAGGTTTATCTTCATGAACGACAATCATTTCATATGAGGTTTGTAGTACATTTTTAATAAATTCATATATATGCGTCAATATACTTTCGGAGCAATTGCCGATTATTAGGACACTTCCGGTGCGAAATATCATGAAAGATACTTCTGTATATTTTTTGCTCTCAATTAATTGATAAACCTTCATGTGACGGTCTTCTTTGAGAATCGTACCATCCTGCTCATCAAACCCAACTTCATTGTTGAAATAGAATTTACATTTTATACCAGGATAACTACATGGGTCATAAGAACTCTCTATATTGTATTTATTCCGTAATATATGAAACAACACTTCGCGATTGATATAAAACCCGCAATTGAAATTGGAATTAATCAATACATTATGCTCTTTATGCGTTTCGACAAATTTTGGTATGATTGGCAATAATGGACATAATAGCGTCAATATTTTGTCTTTGATTATATCTAGTATTTCTTGATTTACTATTCCGGGTATTTCAAGTTTTCCAGTGTTAAATATTTTCACATGTATTTCACGGAATTTATCTTCGTATATGAACCGTACGATGAGAGCAAAGCAGTTATAGAAGGCATTTTTGATTTTTCCTCTGGCATTCATTATATCTTTTTTAGAGATACCAATCGTTATTTTTCGTTCATCTTTGAACTTTATCCTACGCGCTTCCGGATTGTTTATTTGTTTTATAATATTCTCGGTGTAATATGTTTGTCGTTTCAAATGTTCCTGAATTTCATTGTATTCTTCTTCTGACTTCGAAACGATTTTCATTTGTTTTTTGATAATTCCCTCTATTGGGCGACTATAAGGAGCTATTGGAATTTGCCAAAATACGTTCTTGATATCGACTTCCTGGTTCAAAAATAGTACTTTTGTCTTAGTTGATATATACAAATCTTCACATACTGGTACCTCATTTGTACATGCACTATCAGACGCATATGTATTCAATACTTCTTCTTCATTTATTAGATACTTGTCCCATTCTTCATCAATCGATAGCATTTTATGCTTTTAAATATTAATATAAAAACGGTTTCAATTTTTTATATTATTATATGTATATACAATATGGATGTTATGAATAACTATTATATCAGAAAAGACGAAAGAGATACAATGAATGATAAAATCAACAACCGTTTTGTTCCCGATTCTCCTTTATTGCCAAATATAAATGTTCGCCCGGTATCTACCAAATACACCCTTTTTCCCATTGTGGATGGACGTTTAGACACCCAAGAGAAAAAACAATATTTAGACTATTATGTCGAAACAAACTTTGCACCTATGACTTCAAATGGTCCCGTGAATACTAATAAACAGTTTATTGACACAAATTCAGAATTGATTGGTCTGAATGTTCCATTACATAAAGGCGATTTACCCTTGAAATATACACCAAGTAAAAACAGTGACATGTATGTGGTAGATGTTCCTAAAGGTGCGCCGGTGATGCAACCTTTCCCGGGTCTATTTGAAAAATCAAAGTTTAAAACGTCGAAGCAACATCACGTAAATAATCAGGACATTGGCAAAGATTTGTTATATAATCATACACGCACTCAATTAAGAAATCTTTGAAAAAAATGTATATTTATTAATATATAGACCACCTTAAATGTATATATTAATATTTGTTTTGCTTATATTGATCATAATATTAATTCTGAAAAAATGTTTTCAAAAGGATTATCAAGGTTTTTCACAAGATTGTGAATTTTCTTTGAAATCCAATGGTGAAATATACGACGATTTTTACGTGAGCATATACGATAATATACACAAACCCGGTAAATTCTTGGACGACGAATATGCTCAAATTATAGATGTAATAAAACCGCCTAAACAATCGGTTATGCTAGAAATTGACCCAAGAACAGGACATTTTCTGAATCGTTTAGACAAAGATTACACTGCGTATGGTCTGGAAGAATCTGAAGCGATGATATCTAAAACTAACGAGTATTATCCCGAGTTAAAGATTGTACATAACTCATGTTTAAATAATCAAATCTTTGACAAAAACGTATTTGATTGTATTTTTATGCGAAACTTCTCGGTATATGCGATTTATGATAAGCTACAATTATTCGGAAATTGCTATCATTGGTTGAAACCTAACGGACAATTGGTCATCCATTTAGTTAATAAACATAAATACAATCCTTTGGCTGAAATCGCGAATAAAGATATGAATCCTCAGCAATTTTCCAAAGAGCGTATCACGAAGTGTAATGTCAAGAACTCGGACATAGAATATCACCAGGAAACGCGTTTTATGAATGACGCACGGGTAATAGTTAAAGAGAGTTTCATTGATATGCAAACATTGAAAACACGGCAAAATGAATTAACACTTTATATGGAAGACCACAAAGAAATCGAAAAAATGGTACTGAGGTGTGGTTTTACGACAAAAGCCGTTCTTTCTTTGAAAAAGGACAAAGAACAATACATTTATGTATTCAAAAAAATAAATTTCTAGAAACCTTTCGAAACATATAATAAATATTATATGTTTTAGCGAACATATTTGCCGATTCGTGTGAAAGAATCCACTGTGAAAATCACGAAGACACCTAACAACACGTATAATATAAATTCCTCGGTAATGTTATCAACTTTTTCGGATTGCTGCTGTTCCAATAAATGAATCATGTAATTAATTTTTTCCATTAGCTTACTGTCACCAGTAACGTTCGCCGGTACAGATTGAACGTCTTGAAGCATATTATAAATATGATTGTAATTGCTGAGTTTGTCTAAATTGGAATCATTGGAAGAAAATTGTGAAGGTTGCTTCTCCACTGTTTGTGGCAACATATATTCCGGTTCGAAGTCATAATAATCTTTTTTCTTATTGTAATCTGGACGGTCTATGGGCTCGAAATCCGCCAAAGTCTCACCATCATTGTGTGCATTTATATTGTCAATTAGTGCCTTTATCTTCAACGAGTTCTCCTCGCTTTTTTTCAAGGTCTCTTCATATGGAGTCGCCAATGCCAAATCGTCGTTTGACCTGACTTTCATAGTTTGTCGTTTAAAAGATGGCGTGCGTTTTTTTGTCTGGTCTGTGTTCCATTCAGATGCGGTTGATAATAATGACATGTCTCTATAATATTATTAGAATTATATTTTTATTATGCAATTAAAAAATAAAACAATTCATTTTTCTTTGTAATATATATATGAAATTTCCTAAATATTTAACACAATTCGGTAAAAAAATTAACAAAGTAGTATTGGACCTAAACAGCAGTAAAATATTCGCAGGCATTATGATTATTATACTCAATATATCGTCACGGTTTGTCAATCTCAAAATCAGCAAATCATTTGAATCGTACTTGAAGCATACATTTAGTAGACAAGTCCTGATTTTTGCTATTGCTTGGATGGGTACTCGCGATATTTATATCGCTTTGATAATTGTTGCCATATTTACCATCATAGTCGACGGTTTATGTAATGAAGATAGCATGTTCTGTTGTTTTTCGAATGATTTTAAAAGTTACCACGAAAATATGGAAAATCGTATCTCAGAGGAAGAGATTAAAAAGGCCAAAGAAACTTTGGCTAAAGCAGAAGAACAGAAAACTAGTCAAACCCAATAAAAATATAATATTATTATATAACAATATTATAGAATGAGTCAAAAGTTTGAAGTTAAATATATAGATGTAAAAATAAGCACGAATACAGATAAGACGAAAACATTTTCTTTGACAAGAAACCTTTTTAGTGAAGTAAAATCAAGTGGAAAATCATCACAGTATCCGCTAATTTCAAGCGATGTTCTATTATCATTCGATGTCTTGGAAAAATATGATTATAATAAACGTGTATTGTTCTTTTTCGAAAGCGAAACATTTATTAAGAAAGTTGCGAAAATGTTGGAACAAACTAGAATTCTTACACCATTCGGTAAGAAAGAGGACGCAATGCATAATGGTAAAAAAGTATCCGTCTTGAGAAAAGAGAACATGGAAGCGAATATGATGATGATGTTGGCATTATTATTACCAACCAAATTTCCTATAGAAAATAACATTATAAGTTCATTTGAATATACTAAAGGTAATGTTGAATATCCATATATTGTAATAGGCGACTATACATATTTGACTATAGGCTCTACAAAATATACTGTAACACAAGTTAAATTATTGGATGATATACTAAACAATCCGTTTTACAGTAGCTTGATGAGGAAATTATATGAATATGTTATCTGGGCAAACAATGCGCGCGACGAAATAGTGAGTCAAAAACAAGAATCGTTGGTCTCAATAAAGAAATTAGTTAAGGACTACAGTACATCTGACGTTAGAAGTGACCAAGGTATAGTGCAAGAGAAAATACCGAGTTATAGAGGTTTTAGTACCAGTAATACAGAATCATATACATCTATTATTGATGGTATAGATTATTTATCTCAATATAGTGATGACCCGAATAAGATAATAAAAAGAAAGGATTCAATATATGCTATAAAAACTAAAAGTAATAAAATTTACATAGCCAAATACACATTAGTAGTTGGTCAGAATGAAATAAAATCTACATTTTTGAATAAATATATTGATTCTAAAGAACAAGTTGATATTGTTAAGCTATATGATTCGATTGATTGGACTAATACCGCGTTCAAAATGACATTTGAAGCCGGACCGCCAAAAGATAGATATAAAAATTTCGAACGTGGCGCTTTTTTTAGTACAACATTATTTGACATGGAAGTAGTTTCTACCGGAGATGACAACCGTTATTTTACAGTAAAAGCAAAAGAAGCACTACCCGGTACCAATGCAGTATTTACTGAAATTAAAGAAAAAATCGATGGTATAAAAACTTCAACCAATGATGGTATATTGAAAGCGATTAAAAATTTTCCATATGAAATTGATGTGGATGAAACAGGTAAAACATTCACAATGTCCGCAGAGGATTTCTATAGTCGTGTTGTAATAGAAAATGAAGGAAACATAAAAGAAAAGCCTAATCGAGAAAATAATGCTAGAACAGATTTAGTTTTATTAAATACATTGACCACATTAAAAACCTTCAAATATATTCAGGAAATGTCCGAAGGATTCAAAGCTATTATGGACGCATGTGAAGGAATTGAAGAGCTTATGTTAAAAGTTGATTTCTTGAATAAATTTTTGCAAGAATCCGGTAAAGAAGTTGTGAAAATAGACGTGAAATCCAAAAAATTCAGTAAAGATTATTTCAAGACATTTAATGAAAACGCAAAAGTCTTAGTTCCTGCAATGAAGTCAAATCGACTTTTATTAAACACAGAATTACAACAAAAAATAGATGCATTTGGAAGTTCTAAATTAGACTGGAGTGATGTTATAAAAGCTATTGGGAAATACAATAGAGAATCAGAATATTTAACTTTAAGTCCTGAGTATAGAACAACTATCGCCAGAGTAAATTTTGGACAAAGTAATGCCCCAAGTTATGAAGCATATGCTCACATTGATTTAGTTCAGGGAAAACTAACCGATAAAAATAAGTCTAGTATTAAGTGTAAGTTGAAAGATAAAAATATTTACGATCGCGTCACTCAACAAAAAAAATGGAAATCACCGGACCTTCCATTTTTACTGGTCGAAGAGAAGAAAAAGGAATCTAAAACTAAATTAAAAGCTCAAGGTGGTCGAAAGACGCGAAAAAAAAGGATACGTAATCAATCTAGCTAAGTCTAACTAATAATCTAAACTATCGCGAACTATTTGCGGCTCCTCGTATTTCGGCATTTTCAGTCCATCGTCTGCATCTTCGAAATACTCCTTCATTTCCGCATTTGTAAAATAGTATGCCAACTTTATTTTGCCATGTTCAAAGTGAAACGCATATACTATACCATCATCCGCCAGATATAGTATATGATACCGTGTATTACCTGATGTCAAACCGTATATTGTTGCCGCATTAGGTTTTATGTTACGAAAGAATTCGCAAATCTGTTTTCGAGCAAAACTATACATGCTGGGCGATAATTCTGCCTTCAATCTATTCGGCGACAGGTTATGTGAATTCGAAATGAAGGTTTCATACTGTAATATCGAATGATTGAATTGTTGAATATCGGTTATAATTTCATCGGAGACAATCCGGATCATAATGTCTTCGTTAATATATGGCGATGTCATATTGGCGATTTTGTACATCCATAACAATCATGAAAAAATAAATCAATTTTTTCTCATGATTTATGATATAATAATACTGCGAATAAAATCTACTTTTTCTTGTAGAAGGTGGGCTTTCCCGACTCGTATTTTCCGATTTCTAGACTAATGTCGCCATTTTCATCTGTGTCATAAATTAATCCATCGTCGGTGTTTGTTGTGTAGTAAGTTTTACCCTTTATGATAACCTCTATAACCTCATCTTCCTCTTCTTCTACGGGGGAATCTCCCACGTTATCCTCTTCTTCTTCTTCTACGGGGGAATCTCCCACGTTATCCCCCTCTTCTACGGGGGAATCTCCCCCGTTATCCCCCTCTACTTCTTCTTCCCCCTCTACTTCTTCTTCCTCCTCTACTTCTTCTTCCCCCTCTACTTCTTCTTCCTCCTCTACTTCCTCTTCCTCTACTTCTTCCTCCTCTACTTCCTCTTCTTCTTCTTCCTCCTCTTCTGCTTCCTCTTCTTCTTCGCGTTTTACGATTGTGTTTGTGTCTTCGATATCCAATGTAATAGTTTCTATCTTTCTCTCTGGCGCTGCAACAATCTCGACTTTATCATCAGAATCACATGAGGATTTTAACAAATTCAAATTGGACATAATCAGTTTCACCAACTTTTTTAGTTCCTTATTTCTCTTTTTCAAGCGCTTATTCTTATCAATGACCTGCTCGTTTTCTGCACGCAATCTGCGAACAAGTGGCATGTTTTGCAAGTAAGTGTAGTCGTCCATAATACTAGTGAGTTTTATATTATTGTTTTCATATGGTTTAATCAGAATCAATTTTTTTATGAATTCAATATATATATGAACGAACCAATAGAAGACAAAGAACCAATAGAAGACAAAGAACCAATAGAAGACAAAGAACCAATTAAGAACTTTATTTTATATTTAAGCGTTTTCGTTTCCGCTGTATGGCTTGGTATATATGGTTATTTTTTCAAACATCTGAACACAAAATTTTTACTATTTGACATATTTGCCTTTTCTTTACCGATTGCATCCATATGGATTCACTATTTTTATTTACAAAACAAAGTAAATGCAGTTGAAGACCGCGGAGAATTATTAGTATATGTCGATGAGAGAATTCGCGCGGAGCAAGCATTTATAGACATATTGCCGGTGACAATTTTTGGTACAGGTATTTTATTGACGAATTTCATAACAAATTTGGATAGAGTAATTCGCGATTTCTATTTAGTAATAGTATTTGGTCTTCTTATACCATTATTAACTACATCGTTAACATTTACAGTTTCAAATATCTATAAAAAACTCACCAATGATATCATATCATTTTCAAGTGAGTCGTACGCATTTGCAATATTTTTCATTATTTTCCATAAACTATACGTTCAAAGTTATTCCATGTACAAATCATACTTAATGACTTATATTGATAAGGATAATAAAAAATATGTATCCGGCAGAGCCCCTTAATTATATTATAGCTAAATGATAATATAATTTATTTGAGGTCAGCAAGTTTTTGTTTCAATTGTGCGCGGTAATATTCACTACGGCAATCTGTGTCTAGAACTGCTTGTCTGTATGTCAAATTCTTCTTTTTCATACAATCACGAACGTGTTGTACCCAAGGAGATGGTGAAGCGGATGCTTTTGTGCGCTTGGCGGTTAATCTAGCTCCTTTGCGAGGCATATATATATATATATAATATTTATTTCTGCTTCTTTTGCTTGTTCTTCACAGCATCCCAAAATGATTTGCTACTGTTCTTTGTGCAGTTTTTCTTGATATATCTGCGAGTTTTAGATTTGGGTGACTTTATTGAAAGACCTCCACGTTTTCCGACAACAATCGGAAGGGTTTTGTTTGTACGCTTGTTGTGATAAACCAAACGACGTTTGTTGTCACGGAGAGCGGTTTTGCATTCAATAACACTATTTGTCATTATATATGATAAATAGAAAAAAAAATATTTAAGGCAATTTAAATACCTTCGTAAAGTAGGCCCAGAAGAATATTCCTACAAAACACTTGGAGAACAGGTCCAATATATTGTATCCGACATTCCGTTTTGTCTCTTCCATAAAGTAAAATACACCATAAAGCGCCCATAAAAATACGAACAATGCAAACAATAATTTATTATCGAAATTTTTATATCCTCTTATGAAATGGCGATAAATATAGTAATACATCGCACTAAATGAAACGAATCCTAAACCATTGGCAATCGTCTTATTTAACATTCCAATTTCTCCTACATAACCGAATCCCAACATCGCATAATTCATTATCAAAATCAAAACGAATTTGCTAAAGCTTAATGCCCCGGCTTTATTGTTGTATAAAAAGGCTAAAACCAGAACCAACAACATGATTGGTGTGGTAATCGCCCAATCAACATAGCGGGTTGTATTTATTTTATCATAATCTATGCCTTTCTCTAAATCCGACACGAATTTCCCATAAAAAAATGCGGCGACGACGGAAATACAAGTTTCGAGATTTAAAATATTTCTAATATTCATATCTTTAGTACGCATCGCTTCAATAAAGGTGATTGTTGCAGTAGTCATTAAGAACGCATACGTAATGTAAAATGTGTTCTTTACCATTTCATCGCTAGTAATATTCATATATACTAATTGTACATTTTAGAAAATATCTAAATAATATATAAATGAAACGTCCTGTTAGAGATCCTAAAACCGGAAAATATACAATCAAAGGCAATGAAGGTGGAGTTTTTAACGAACTATTTGGTTCCCGAGAACAAGTTTGGAATGGCACTGCGTATAAAACAAAATACGGAATGATAAAATCTGATTTAGTCATGAATAAATGGGGGCGAATTGTTTCTAAAAGTAAATACAACTCATCTAAGAGGGAAATGCGTTTAGAAAAATATGGATATACCGCTAAAAAAGGGAAATTCGGAAATGTTAAAACCCGCAAGAACTATAAAAAGTAAATGAACATTTAGAGAATATATTTTTCTCGTTATAATGTATAATGTCATTCAAGATGTCTGTAGGCTCAAAAGCTCAAGTGATGAACGGTACTGCTAAATGTACTTCCGGTAGATTGGAGAAGAAGGACCTTATGCGTAACAAACACGGTCGCATTGTGTCGAAAAAGCAATACAAGAATGGAAAAAAGTCTCTTAAATTTTTGACTCGTGCTGGGTACAAGACAAAGAAAGGTGTATTTGGAACCAAGAAGAACCGAAGTCAAAGACGTCGTTAAGTATTTAGCCATATAAACTGCGCATTGTAGCGTAATCCATGGTTCCATTGCGCAATCCTTCGGTCATTTTTTCCACAGCTGCATCGACTCCTTGCGTGTTCCATATTTTAGCAGCTTCTTTATTTTTTTCATCCATTTTTTCTATAATACTTGGCGGTATTGTAGTGAGGAATGTTTTTTCGTGTTGTCCCACAATTTCTTTAAGTAACTGAAATTGTGATTCGAATAATAGGTTATCATTGATACAGCAGCTAGTACTTTCATCATCATATCTATGCTGTACATTATCCAGCAATTCTGTTGTCAGTTCAGCATGTTTATCTATGTCGTACCTTCCTAGCAACTTGTATTCGTCTTCAGTCTCCCTCAGATATTTAATAAAGTCGTAATATTTCAAAGCGTATGTAGTAGAATGTGTGATTTTATGCAATGATAGAGTCATATTGTATTATATATATAGTCTAAATATCTAAATCAATTTTTTCAATAAAAAATTAGTACTACTACCTAACTACCTATATCTAACTACGTATTTTTCAAATCTCTTCTTTCCAATACTTATGGTCTCGAAGCATATCCTCCAGTTCCTCGGGGTCTTCATCTGGACCAGCTTCGTCCAATAACAAACTCAGTTCATCCCAGAAATGTTCAGTGTAATTGTACTTTGGTAAGCACCACGCATGAACCCATCGCGCGCTAGTATATGTCGGTCTTGCATTGTTTTTGCTCCGCAACTTAACGCCCGTATTTTCAATGACACGTGTAATACATGCGCCCTTGATAATAGGCATCTGACAGCAAGAGCAGGTCATATTGTAACGGCTAATTTGAACGGTGTCTGGATTCATGATTGACGTGATGTTTTATACATACTGCCTCGAGTGTGAAAAACAAATCAATTTTTTACTCAATATATTATATTTATCACATTAAAACCGACAATAATAACAAACATCTGTGCGTTTATAACAATCCACGCATAATTCATGGCCGCAATCCAGGCAAATATTTACTTTTGTATCGTAACATATGATACATTCGTGTATATTATTGAGACGCGTAAATAATGTCACTTTGTTGATAAAGCTCGCTACGCTTGGAACATTACGCAATTTAGTGACATTTTTTTCTATATATTTCTTTGTCTCATTGATTGTCAAACCCACTAATGACGAAATGACCAAAGCGAAATAAGCGGGTTTCTGTTGTAACTTTTCATATACTTCCAGTGTTTTTTTCTCAATATATTCATAATATAAATCTCCGTCTCTACATGTATAAAGAGACGATTCAGGGTCATCGCTTTGCATAATCATTAAGTGGTAGTGAATAAATAACGCAATATTTTTATCGTAATAAAATCTGGCCAATTCCAGCATTGAAATTATGTCACCGTTTTTCGCCGCGATTTTGAAATATTTTACCATTTGTTCTATTTCTCCAATGTTGCTCCAGAACTCCGCAAAATTGTATAATATACGAGGATTATTTGGTTCGATTTTGATGGCATTTTCGTAGTTATCTATAATTTTTTGATACAAGTCGCTATCGATTGTGTCATAACCCATTTGTTTTTCGTAATACAGTGCCAAACTCTCATAAATATCCGCATGTTCATGTAATTGTAATGCTGCAATACGCATATTTTCGGAGTCAAGTGCAGTACGTTCTGCCTTATGTAGAAACATCATGCTTAGCTCACTTAAACCAATATAATCCATTATTGACGTATTTTTGTAAAGGCATCATTATGCAAATATATAACATCAATTTTTTTGCCTGCTAAATATATGAAAACGTTCAAGTATCAAGTTAAATTGAACATTACCAATGGTTTTGGTAATTTTGTACTGGGAGAAATTCACGACGCAAACGTTTCAGAAACTATAGAAAATAAACTGAATCCGAACGGGAAAGTCATCAACGTCGAAGAAAAATGGGATTCTGGGGCATTTTCACACGATTTATATTTGACATATACCATTTCCATAAATACTTATCGTGTTATAAAGCAAAATACGAATAAATGGGTAGCAAAGTTTTTGAAATATACTATGTTGCAAGATATTATACTTGGTAGAAAAGTTCGTAATCAAATCGAGGAAAGCTTCAAAGAACAACTACGAGGCAATGAGTTGTTTGTCGTATTCAAGGATTGTATTCAGGTATAATTTTTTATTTGCTAATATATATCACTATGTCTTCTTTGAAAGAGAAGTTAGACACCGATTTAGGATTTTATTATTGGAAGTATTATATTGCCGGTGCTTTTTGGAGTAACATTGCCACACCCATAAATTTATGTATTACCATTTTATCGGCGTTAATATCAGGTCAAGCAAATACTGACAGCTTGTTACCGAGCAATATTTACAAAGATTTGAGCATTGCGCTGCTATTATTATCCACATTAAACACCTTTCTGCGTCCGCATCTACAAATGAACGAAAATGTTCAATTGAAACAAAAATATGATGCATTGGGTGCAGAATTCGAGCAAGTACATTTTTCGAATGAATCCAATGAAGACAAAGCATTGAAATATGAAACCATCGCCTCTGAAATGAGTAAATTGCGCCAAACCGATTCTCCAACATCACAGAACTATTTAACTGATTTGATACACATTATATGCCGCCAAACATGTTTAAAAAATAAAAACCTTTGGTTGGATCTGCTTTATAACAAAGATGAAGATAAAAGTGTTCAAACTGAAATAATTAATGATTCTGCATAAGTATTTGAATACAATTTATTGACTATATTCAAATGATAGACCACGAAGATTATGATATATGTAATGAGCTATGTCACATGAATACATCTTATATTTATGGTGAAGTCGATAATGAATCATTGCAAATTGTTTTCGATAAACACTTCAAGGAATCCATGGATTTGTATTCTTTTATCGATATAGGAAGTGGATGCGGCAGGTTATGTACCTTCTTACAAAGCCGTTACAATTTCTTTGTTTATGGCGTCGAAGTAGATAGAAAACGGTACGAGAAAAGTATCAAAAACGATGCTTTTTCCAATGGACTTTCGGAAATTTTTTGCGATGACTTTCGAAACCTTTATTTCGGTAATTACGATATTTTGTATTGCTGTAATACTGCGTTTAGTGACGAAGACAACGAATCCTTATTTACAAAAATTGTCAAAGAATTCAGAGGTATATGTTTTTTGTTCGATTATAATCACATTTTGATGCCATATTACAAAGAAGAGTTTGTAATAAAAACAAGTTGGTCAAAAAACACGTATTTATATATGTTTCAATTATGATTTGACCTTTTCGTAGTAACCTTTTTGTATAATAGTTTCCGTGACATCTTTTTGTTCTATAAAATCATAGCGCATTTTATCGCAAGTTCCACAGTGGTCTTCATTGGTCATATCTGCTTTTCTTAACGCGACTGTGGGGTTTTGATGAATAGTCCATCGTCCCAGCGTCGGCGTTCTATGTTTATTAAAATCGACACGTACAGTGTATTTTTTCAGGATTCTACGAAGGGCATCGCGCATAATATAACAAGCGGCATCATTTTATATTTATTTATAATTTTGTTTAGAGTAGTTTCCGCTGAAAAAAAATTGATTCAATAAAACGGTATGTATTGTATCTTATAATTACTTCCTCGTCATGCAACTCCGTAGTCGTTATGTGCCTTCCGTTTATGACAATGTCGAAAATGTCAGTACAATTTCATCCGAAATAACTTACGCAGTATATATTGGATGCGCGATATATATGTGTTTCCATATTGGATTCATGCTTCACAATTTATAAAGTTTCTTAGTTTTGCGGCGACGTCTTTTCGAGCGTTTCCTAGACTTCTTTCCTCCAATTTGATATAAATTTTCCGCGATGAGTATTTCAGAACCTTTTGCATTTAATTCATCTATTGGGACATTTTGAAATTGTTTTTTATTATTTCTATCGAAATTGAATAACCGCACATAATCAGGCCCTATTTCAGCTACCCAATAATTGTTTTTATTATAACTTATTTGCGACCATGGCTCAAACTTAGACTCTACTACTTCTTTTTTCTTACTACTTCTTTCTGATGGTAGTCGTTCTCCTGATTGTCTTCCTCGTTTCGGCATTTTATAATATATATATATATATATATATATATGAGTTCAACACGTAAAAAAGGTTCGGAATCCGTCAAACCAATAACAGAAGATGAAGCATTAGACGAAGGTTCATTATCAGAGTATCTTCCAACTTCCAACTCTGATTGCTGTGAAAAAATAAAAAAATTAATACTATTGGTGTCTCACATAAATAGTAGGAATGGTTATGGATTAACACCTCTTCATCATGTCATTACTATGATGAAAGAGTCAATTGAAGAAAATAACAAAATTTATAGTGATATTTTTATATTATTACTAGAATATGGAGAAAATCCTAATATAAAAAATGATTTAGGTTATACACCATTTGCGTTAGCATGTTATTATGGATTGGAAGAGTTAGTCTTTTTCATGGTAAATAAATCACTTGTTGATATTAACATTCAAAACTTACATGGTTATACACCATTACATAGTGCTATTTTATCAGGAAATTTAAAAATTGTGAAACATTTACTGAAAAATAACGCAGAGGTGCATGTAAAAACTAATAATAACGAAAATGCATTGCATATTTTATGTAACGAAGCCTCAATACAAAGTATTGATATTGCAAAACTTTTAATGATGTATGGTGTAGATGTTAATGCGGTTGATGATTCAGGTAATACACCTCTAGTATATGCAATTTCAATAAAAAATAAAGAACTACAAAAATTACTAATTGAATATGGTGCTACTGTGGAAGGATTAAAACATTATATATATTCACCTCATGCAGTATATGAAGATACTGACTTTTTTCATAAAATAAATAAGAAAGAAATGAAAAAATATTATGACTTATTTAATAGACATGCAGCAGATTCTTGTCAATACATGACAGAATTTAACATTAGTGATAAAGGTATTGATAATATTGTTAAGGGAGGTAATCGCGCAATATATGTATTAACATATAATAATGTACCTGCTGCCATGATGAGATTCGATTTCTTCTCTTTTCGCGATTTCAAATCAAAAATAGATATTGAATTTTTATGCGCAAATAAAGATTTATTCAAAGGTGCAGGGACTGTAGCATATATTCATTTATATAACTTTGCGAGAACAAAAAATCCCAAAATTGAAATAAAGTCATTTCCAACATCCGATGGATTTTTCAGAAAACAAAACATGTTAAGTACTACAGGAAACGATATTGAGACCATATATTATGTTACCGTCACTGAAAATGACCCTCCTAAGTTATCCTATAATGAACCACAAATTATACTTGGTGGGAATAAAAATAATTTTCCAAAAAATGGTAGTCCTTCATTTATGTTAGGTGGCGGAGGTCACTTCTCGAAAAGTTTTGTTGTCGAAGATGATGATGTAAATGGAGTTGTCGATGAAAATGGAAATACACCACTATTGATTGCATGTAAAAAAGGGCGACTTAAAAAAATGAAGGAATTAATTGCAAAAGGTGCAGACGTAAATAAAAGTAATAAATATGGAAATACACCATTACAGATTGCATTAAAGAACAAAGATAAAAAAATGAAAGAGTTATTGTTAAGACATGGTGCTATTATTGAAGAAGTAAAACATTATATTTATTCACCAAACTCAACTGCAATGAAATTCACATATTTTATAAACCAAAACTACTTTGAATCAATAGACAAAGAACAATATATAAAATTATATGAAAACGTTCCTAATGATTTTGAAAAAAAATGTGAGATTCGTGAAATGTTTGATGTAGAACGCCCTAGCAATTCTTTTTGCGGAAATGATTGTATATATATATTGACATATGCTAATGTTCCTGCTTCATTTATGAGAATACACAGAGAAACAATAGTAAAAGGGGAAACAAAAATAATTATTAGCGCATTTTGCACAAGCAATACTATTTTTAAAGGTGCAGGTGCATTGGCTTATAGACATTTGTATAATTTCTTGAAAACCAAATTAGTAACAATTAACCTTACGTCAAGTAGTGAAGGGATGAAATTTTATGATAAGCTAAAGATGAGAAATCCATATGGAACGGACTATGATTTTCAATCAGTGGTTGGGGTTGATGCACCAAAACCCATCTCACCAGAATATCCTAAGCTATTAGGCGGTAAAACAAAGAATAAAAAACCTAGGAAACGTAAAACTAGGAAACGGTTCTTCTGATAGTCTTCCTCGTTTCAGCATTATATAAAAAATAATTATTTTACATTTTACTCTTCGTCCATTCCCAGCTGCAAATCGATTTCGTAGGTGTCTTCGCCGCGCTTAATCATTTCCTTGCGCAACTTCTGAAGACGTTTTTTATCTGAACGACTTAATTCCTTAGGACCTTCCGGGGCCTTCGCGATTGTGTTTCCGAGTGCATCTTTTTGCTCCTCTTCTTGGTTAAAGTTCAATTGTCTAGCCGCCAGTTTCTCTGCCTTCTTCCTTGCTTTCTCCACTTCTTCCATCCATTCCGCTCCCATAACCGTCAAACGACCCGACTCCAAAATCCACTTCTCAGGACAAAGTGCCTCATAGAACTCCGCATTGTGACTAATCATAAAAAGACCGCCTTTGAATTCCTTAATCGCTAAAGCCAAAGCACCCAATGAATCGCGGTCCAAAAAGTTAGTAGGCTCGTCCAAAATCACAATATGTGGCAAATTCCATAGACCCGCACCAAGAACGACTTTGACCTTCTGCCCACCAGACAAAGCACCCATACGTGTATGCTCCGCAAATGCCGGCTCCAAACCAAAGCAATCCAAGTGTTTCTGGATTTCACCGGTGGTTAATTTACGTTGCCCCAAAAGCGACTCCGCCGCAATTTGCTGGTCTTTCTCGTCTATCATCTTTTTGTAACCCATTTGTAGAAGTTCGGTTCGTGTATGCCAACTGTCTTCGCGACCTTCACCTTCCCAAATTACCTCGTATTCATGCTCACGTTTTCCAGTACGGCGCGCTTTTATTTCCTCCACAATACCGCTTTTTTCTTCCTTCGCCTTTTGACGGATGGCATCCATTTCCTCTTTCGTCATGGTCACCGAATCCTTTTGGACCGATTCTTTATCCACTCCTCCGCGATATCGCCACATAATATACTCAATTGGTGTTTTATCCAAATGGTCTTCGATGTGCGCGAATGCGTGCTGGGCTACATAAGCCACGCGAAGATTCGGATGACGCTCAACAATACCTTGGTCTGCCTCTAACTCACCCACCATCAGCTTTACCAACGTGGATTTCCCGGCGCCATTTACACCGACTACTGCCACGCGAGATGCCAAAGAGCATTGTATGGATACGTCAATAAGCTGTGGATGAGGCGCCGTAGGATACTGAAAGAAAATATTCTTCGTCTTTAGCACCGCCTTTGTCAATGACTTCACGCCCTCCAATGGACCAGGTTCAGGGAAGTTAAAAGCCACAATGTCGCTCGATAGTTCATAGTATGCCTTGGCTTCGGGTTTCTGTTTGACAAACTCCGATAAGTTTCCGCGATATGACTTCAGCTTCAGATTTTCATAATGAATGATATTAGTACATACCGCGTCCAAAAACTTGGTGTCGTGGGACACAAGCAAACACGTGCATTTTTGTAAATTTTGTACATATTCAGTGAGCCATTTTATCGCGAACTGGTCCAAGTGATTGGTCGGCTCATCCAGTAGCAACATATCTGGATTCAAAAGCATGGCCCTAGATAAAGCCAATTTCATGCGCCATCCACCGGATAACGTGCTGACTCCTGCGTCAATTGCTGCCGCCGTGCGCGATACACCGAAACCCATCGACGTCAACATTTCTTTGACAGACTCTTCGCTGCACCCATTTTGTTTCACCTTTTCGTCGGTCATAATATATTCCAACACAGACATATCCGCTTTCTCGCCGATGATTTCACATTCAACATACACGGTGATTAATTCGGTGGGAAATCCCTGTAGATTACCACCCGCAATAGATTTCATCAGCGTAGATTTACCGGCACCGTTGGGTCCTACCAGTCCATATTTTCGGCCTATTTTCACGCGAAATGGCGTCTGGTGGAGAAGCACGCGCGTACCATATGCCAATGAAAACTGCGCGTTACATAAGTCCTCTTCTTCGTCCTCTGGATCCACTTTATCCGGCGTCAAATTCGCAATGCCATCGACATGTACTTTATCAATAATGGATTTGATTTTTTCATCACAGTCTGACAAATAGGGTTTAATACATGCTTCCCAGTCTTCATACTTTCGATTATTGGCCAAAGTGAGTCCTTCGCAACATTTGCCAATATGCTGAAATGTTAAGTCGTCGCTAACAGTTTCAACCTCGGCGCAATACTTTTTCACGGTTTGAACCAGTTCGTCGCATTTCATAACACTCTCCGAAATTTCTGCCGCCTCGCTACTAACGCGTAACAAAGTATCTAGTGAGCTCTGGCATACCTTACGGACCTCCTCGATGGCGATTTCGTCGATTCCTCGCTCTAGAACAGGTTTCAAAATTGGATAGAAATATGACGCAGTACGAGGGTCATTCACCAATTTACACATATTACCAATGACTAATGCCGCTCGACGTTTTGATGCGACCTTCTTCTCGCGCATGCCTTTAGTCAAAATAGGTACAAGAAGTCCAAGCGTCTGCATATCGACTTCATTAATAAAACTGGTGGCGACCAATATATCCAGTGCATCTTCGGTGTATTTAACGGGCTCCATATAAGCACTGATGATAGAAGGAATGATTTTCACAATATCAACGTTGTCAATGACAGTGCATAACTCCTCAAAACAAATGCGAGTTTGAACATTCACATCCTTTTTAACGTCACTTGTCATATCAATAAGACGCAAAATCATGCTCGGCAAATTATACTGAACTACCTTTTGTTGATGCTTGGCAAAGGAGCCAAGAAGAATAAGCGCCGATTTTTTAATGACCCATTTAATCGAGCCGAAGCTTTCATAAACAATGTCCATATACATTTTCATCGCATGCGGATTCATTCTACTAATAATCAATTCACCAATCTCTCTAGCGGACTCGCTATTTTTATGCTCACCAATTTTTTCGAGTATTTTCGGGAGAAGTTGTAAAAGATACGGTTCGCTTGTGAGATTGGAGGATTGTATTTGCGTTTTTAGCGCCTCAAAGTCATTTTGTTCTAGAAGTTCCAGAAAAGACATAATAAAAATGCTATGATGTTATTTTTATTATATTTTTATATCCTTTTTAGGACATCTTTGTCATGATAAAGAATCATGTAAATCTCGATAACTCCAGATGTTTATAATCACGGTCATTTTGTTTAGGCAGTGCCAAAGGAATCACCAATGAGCTTTGGTCAGCACAGTATTTCTCGTATGCAACGGATTCACTGTACAATAATGGCACACAGTAATCGATAATCAGTTTGTTAAGACGTTCGATTTCTTCGGTTATTCTGTCTGGATTGTAACTAGCGTATTCTAGATATCGGCTGCGCATAATAATCTTGAGGCTATCTACATTTTGGTTGGGCAATATATATTTACCATTTGACTTCTTATATACACCAGCTTTAATACCATTTTGTATAATCTGCATATTTTGAGCACTGAAAAAGAGGTTACTTAGCAAATTATCTTCCTGAATTCCTTCTAATGGGGCTCGATATGTCACACATTTGTTATCGATTTGAATTTTTTCCATCATTTTGAACTGTTCCTCCATCGGTGGAGGTTGAACAATATCTACTCGTCCATTATATTGTGGAATTATTGTATTTTGTTGATGTACAGATTGAAAATTGCTCATATATAAATATGGAATAAAATAAATTTTCTGTTTAGATAATATATGGACATTTTCTATAAAATAGTATTAACCGTTGCGATTCTTATGCTGATTATAATATTGATTGTAGTTGGAGCCGCCGTTCAAAATTCTAACAATGAGGCAGCATATCCTCCATCTGCTCTTAAATGTCCGGATTATTGGATAGATGCATCGAATGGATGTTCGTCAAACGGTGTTAATTTAGGTAACTACGATTCCCCTCAAACAATAGACTTCGGTTCTGATACTTGGACTCAAGCAACCGACCTTTCAAATGTCGATTTTTCCGGGCTAAGTGAAACATGCGCTAAAAAGAAATGGGCAAACACATACGATATATTATGGGACGGAGTAAGCAATTATAACTCTTGTTAAACAATGAATTTTTCCACCTTTGGTGGTTCTGCAAATGACACCTCTCGATCTGAATTTGTTAATTCATATTGATGTAATTCGAAGTCATTTACAATTTCCATCAACGGATATTTCAAAGATTGTAATAATTGCGCCACTGGTTTTAATTCATCTACATATAGTTTCATAGCATCTTTGAGTAATTGTTTATTATTCGATTCTTTGTATTCTTGCAACATGGATTTCATCGATTTTCTCAAAGAATGATATTCATGTGTTTTGTCGGATATTTTCTTTTTCTTCTCAAAATTATCTACCACATTATTGTAATCATTTAACGATATCTTGTATAACTCGCTGTTCTCGGTATATGTTTGCATCTTATTCTCAAATAGTTTCACAGACTCGCCTTCACTTATATAGGAAAAAATCGTATCCATTTTTTGTTTTATGATATCTTCTTTGTCCTTTTCCATGAATTCTTTCAAAGAAACTACTAAATCATCGTTGACACCAAATTCGCCTCTATATAATTTGATATTTAGCTTACATGGGTCCGTTTTACTGCCACATATTGCTGTGTAATAAAAATCTCTACTGGAAAAAATAGTGCCCGTTTTTCTACGGCATTTTATGCATCTTTTTTTGGAATCTTTGTCATATGCTCCTTTATATTGAAAATATTTATTCAGAGATTCGATATAATCCACTTTATCTTCACTCTCCTTTTGTTCTTCAATCGTATCGTTTGTACCAGCATTAATCAAAGGATTATTATGTGTTTGAAAAACATCGAGCGATAAAATGTTAATATTATCGATAATTAACAAAGAATTGTCTTTAATATTCAGAATTTTTAATTGAGGAAAATCCCTTGCATTTAGATGCTTGATATCGTTGTTCTCTATATTCAACTCCTTTAAACCTTTTGGTAATATAAGCTCTTCCATTTTATTATCGGAACAACGAAGCACTTCCAAATTTTTCAAGTATGATAAGTCAATGCTGTTTATTTCATTCTCACAAAAGTCAAGAAATGTCAAAGATTGGGGTAAATTATCTAAACTGATTAATATATTTTTGGTAATTGTTAGTTTTTTTAACCCGTTTGGAATATGTTCAATGGATGTTATGTAACCTTCGCTAAAAACAAGTTCTTCAATGTGTTTATATTTATCATTTTTCATCAAAGATAAATCTAAATCTCCGTTCAATGCCATGTGGATAGAAATCGACGAATCAGAACCATTTTGTTCCAAAATCTCCTCAAATCTCTGTTGAGCGGTGTTGTCGTTTAATAAAATATCTTGTCTTTGCTGGTGTAATATACTCATAGGTTATATATAGAGTATATTAATATAAAATTCTGATTACGCGTTAATGGAAGGTAAATTCGTAATCATAGAAGTGTTTTTGTGCATTTCTTTGTAATCTCGTATTTTAGAAACTACATACTGTTGTTCTTTTTTCATCTTCTCATTTTGTTCATAGGGAGTTAAATCGCGTTTCTTGAACATAAACAGGATCATACCCATCAATATGAAAAAACATATGAATACTACGATGTTTATTACTTGACTATAAACATTCATTTTTTTATCATGGCATTGATTCAAAGAGCAATATAAGTAGTTTTTTACATTATCCTCGATTAGATAAGGGTAGTGATTCGAATACATATATACATATATTGGGTTTTAATTTAGTAGTCTTAACCAAATAAGAATATATTTTTATTATATATGACATTTCCTAATCCATTCGAGGCATTTTATAAAAAAACAGTCGAAGGGTTCAACGACGAAACCGAAGATATCAGCAACAATGTCACAACTACTTCGACTGCAAATAGCAAGGCTTCATCAACTTCGACTGCTTCAACCATTCCAAAAGCAAGTTATGACAATATAGCAATCGGTATGTTGATAACATCTATTGGGTTACTGGTATTATGTTTTTTTATAAAACAAATATCAATGGGTAACCCGGACTTTATTCTGCGAATATCTCTATGTGTTCTTATATCTGTTATTTTCGCATTTTCAACGGTTATACCATTTTATAAAGTAATAGACCCGGCGAACTTTTCGGATTTTGGCTCATATTGGTGGGTGGTGTTACTTTTATCAACAATAATTATTGCCATAACAGCCGTATTTATGTGGCCACCATTATATTTTGTCGAAATATTTGGAAACACGATTGGTTATACAATATATGAGCTTATGGGTTACAACAAGTTGAACGAATACTTTAAAAGTCGTTCATTTCCAAATTCCGAGTTAGACCTAAACCCGTTAATCAATATATTTTCATTGCATGATTTCGACAACATTTTCAAAGAGTTCATCAAGAAGGCAATTAAAAAGGAAGATGATGCAATAGATGCAATCGATTTCACATTGCGCATGTCGATTGATGATCCGGATTTTATTATAAAACTTCAAAATAATGATGCAACAACTTGGGACTCTATTATATCTGACAATGCACCAACTGCTGGAGTTTTTTTAAATGAAAAAATACAATTACAAGAAATATACGAATATATCAAAGAATCCACTAAGATAAAGCATGGGTATGGCGAATCGATTTGGTTCTATCTGGCGACACTACTTTCGGTATCGACATCTATAAATGTATTGACTACTGTTTAATTCGTTACTGGTGTCTGACCCTTAAACGATTGAAAATGTCCCATTTTAAATCTTCAAGGGTTTAAACCATAGACAAATATAAATATAATACAAACAAATAGCTGAATATTGCAGTGATAATTGCAACAAACCAAGCCGGAACAACTGTTTTATTTTTATATCCCACACCGAACGGCCGAAACGCACCGTCTAAATCATATACAATAGTGGGCTTAGTCAAATGTACAGTGAAAAAGGCAATAATAAAAACGAGAATAGATATATTAACAATATTGAGTCTCACGAATTTTTTACTTAACATGAATATATTATATAATAATTTTATAATATATTTTCTGCGCATACGAAATTATTCATCGACATAATCTCCATAATAATCGCCATCTTGATAATCCTCTCCTAAATGAGAAATGTCATAACCTTCATTGTATGTCTCTTCCACATGTGCGTCCAAGTCCAAAGGAACTTCATTTATTTCCAATTGTTCTCTTTCGGCATCATACAACTTCTTATCATACTGAACAAGAGCCTTTGTTAAGCCAAAATTCCACGCGCCCATCTTATATTTTTTGAATTGGTCCTCTATTTCTAGTTCAAATTTATCGGTTATGTCACCTAAAGCCTTCACAATCTTTTGTTTTTCATCGTATCTTTGTTTGGCTACTTTCTCGCTAATATCATGATATGAATTCAATAAAAATAAATTTTGCTCATCTAGATGGTAAAACACTTCCAATAGAGAACCTAGACGTTTCCTTAAGTCTTCCACATTTCCCATATTTATTTCGATTTCTTCCATTTCTCCTTGACCTTCCGTCAAAAGACTCTCGTCAAATGCGCTTTCTTTGCGTTTTCGCCTATCTTTTTTCTGTGATTCAATGTCTAATAGTAGATGTTCTTTGTTTTCTACGCACGAAACGTATTCATAAAAACACGAGTACCAATAATATGTGTATAATAACTGAATGCAATCATTATCGAACAATGATACGTGTATTAAATCATTCTTCTCTATGTTATAATGGATGGGCAAGAATTCCATGAGCAAATTCAAATCGCTCATATTCGATTCCACTTCAAACAACACATTATTCAGTATAGGGTCTCCTTGGAATCGCTTGAGCAAATCGTAATCTGCATTCATTATTTTCGCAAGGTCCAAATTATGATAATCCGAAAAACCCCAATGACCATGGACAATATTATGGACGTTATTTCCACGCACAATAGACGGAAACATTTTCGTCAAATAATAACACGAATTTTGTACATATTTTATCATATTATACAATGAATCTTTGTTAAAAACGGATATTTCGGTTATTTCCAGCAAATAGTCTTGGAATTTCTCGAACTTAATATCGTTCAAATTACCATGAACATCCATAAACCCAGCAATCTGTTTGAACATGTTAGCATTCACATCATAAAGATAATTCTTGAGTCTTTTCAGTTCTTCTCGTTCTTCTACAACCATTATTGAAGGGTCATATTTATCATATAAATCATGTAGTTTCCTGCGCAGGACTTCTGGGACTATTTTACTATCCTTCTTGTCGAGTGCTTCGAGAATGTCAAACATTATTGCTTTGTCATCGTAATGTGATTCGTATAATTGAATCTGGTTTTTGGCCGCGACCTTTCGCATAAGGATATGGTAGTCAGTTTTCGAAAATTTCTTACCGTTCGATTTCAAGTATTCGATTTTCTCTTCGAGTGTGGATTTCGGGAAATCTTTGGGTTTTTCGCTGAAAATATACAAAAATTCGTCAGGCACAGGCAGTTCATTTTCTAAATTACAGTAATAAATAAAGGTTTCATAGATGACTTGGTCGGTCAATCCTTCTACCGATGGATATGATATTTTTGTGTCGCGTTTGTCAAAGATAATACTGGGCTTACTATAACCTTTCACCTCATCTACCAATTCACTCAAGTGCTTTATTATTTGGAAATTGAATTCAATATTGTCATTTTCTTCTATAAAATATTCCATCGGAGCTTTTATGCTGTCATTGCAGCAAGCATTATCTATAAAGGGAATTTTGGACATGGTCTTTAATAATGGGTCTTTCTTTGCAATAATGTCACTAATCATCTGTAAAACACCGTATCCATGGGCACGAATTTTGGATTTTACAATATTGAAATAATGAGATTGCTCTTTTTTCCCTTCGCGAATCAAAGTGATGAATTCCTTTTCGAAGTCGCGAGACACACTCTTCAAAGATTTCATATTAATCTTTGTCAAAGGCGGCAAAAACGATAACCAATTCTTCGAGCTTATTTCTTCGGGTATATTTGTAACCGGGTTCTCCAATAGATATATGTGTTTTTCTTTGTACATATTCTCCACTGTTCCACTTGACAAAATGAATTTCTGCAGGGTTTCTCCAATCATTTTAATATTGTCGGCCAATTTCACCTTTTTAATAGAATTCCAAGGTTCAATATCCTTTCCAAGCTTATTCAACATGCATGCCATGTATTCGACCGTGCTGTTATCTTCAACGCCGTTTAAAGGGAATCCATTAAATGATTTGACACATCCAGGAAACGTCTTTTTAACAATGAACGACGGAATGGCAGTTTGAATCGACACTATCAAATTCCCGGTAATAAACCAAAACATCATTCGATTTTTATATATTTCATATTGCAATGGTTTTGCCTTAGGATTCTTTAATACCCTTTTCTTTGCGATTTCCTCGTATTTTTCCTGTTTCTCAACATGTACATTCATTTGGTCAATCGTCTGTGCAATCACAAACTCACTTACACTGTCAGTATTAATACCAATATTTTTACACAATGTATCGGTTATATTATAAATCATCTCGGTTAAAGCATTTTCAAATATAGGAGCATCATCAGAAAGTATATTTGACAACCTGGTAGCAATATCTCCCTGTAAAACACTATGTGATACGATTTTGAACCCTTCATCTGTAAATGATTCTTCGCTGACAAAATCTATTTTGCGCAACTCGTAACCACTATTCATATCAACGATAGCATTTCCATCATCGCTCATTTTTCCACATGTATTACATAATTCTTTAAGTTTAGAGCCATAACAATTTTCGAAATATGCCCTTGCTAATATACCACTAGTAATTGGAATGAGCTTGGTATTTGTTTCTTTACAGTAATACCAGTATTGATCTTCCACACGCTCAACGTCTTGTAAAGGTTCGCGACAATAGTAGTCGATAAATCGCAATATGTCACCCTGTTTCTTGACAAAGTCATCTTGGTCTAGAATACGCGTACATAAGTCCAAATAGGGCGAATGTAATACATCAAATTCTTTGACAGTTCTGCCGAATTCGAAAATGTAATTATTATGACGACTTTCGTTAATTTCACGCAATCGTAATTTCTTGTCCAATATGCGGAAATCATATGCGGTTTTTTCTTTGTAATAATCACTAAGTTGTTCTATTGATAACTGCACTCGATTGGAAAATTCTTTTACCATACGGGACTTATTCAATTCTTCTAAACGCATTTTCGTCGTTTTCTTTGGCTCACAAACATTAGTATTTGTATTCTGGAAACATTCTTTGCTAATATTACAAAAAAGCGAATTGCTGTCGATGAACATTTCCGGGTCAATCGATGAGTCATAGACCCATTGATTCTTTTTGCGAACGTAATAACCCAATTTTTTTCGCGTTTCCTTTTCGATTTCCAATTGTTGTTTGTCTTTTGCACTCAGTGCATCTGGGTCAATACCTTCGGGTAATTTGGGTACTAATTGTAATATAGCATAATGCCCTTCATGTACGCGCTTCTTACCTCGAATCAAATCATCCAATAATTCTTCAATATAATCATCATTTACGCCTTCAGATTCATAGAAATGCTTATTTTTCAGATTTTCTTTGAGAAAATCGCGAAATAACGCTGGTTCCATAGTGTCCTTTTCCTTCTTGTAGCCTTGTAAAATATTGTATGGTGTATCGTCATATTCTATATCAAAGTATATTTCTTCCTCACCATTATCCTTACTCATTTCGGGCAAACTGTCATAGATTTTGCTTAATACGCGGCGAATACAATCACGCGGTTTGATTTTTTCATGTGCGCCATGGTCATCGATTTTTGCCGGTTCCAAATGGCTTAAAATGTCCTCAGCACTGGTCAATGTTTTCATGTTTGAGACCGTCATGATATCATACATCAATTTGCACGAATCCGAATTAATTAAATATTGTAGCATTTCGCAATTTCTCAAGGGCGTTGATAATTTATATCCGTCGCGAATATAGTCGAACAATGATTTGTCCTCAAAGAAAAGACGCTCAATTGTGTTCATTTTTTGTTCGCGAATTGGATGATTCAGGCGAAATTCTTGGAACTGTTTTTCATTTTCTTTGTATTTCTTTTTGAATTCTTTGAGCTGTTCCTTGATATAATATCTGAATTCTTGTAACTGTGCATAACACACATCATTCATATATACATGAAACGGTTCCAATTCTTTGACAATGCTATAGACATTTAATTTATATTTCAAATACTTTCGAATTTGACGAAATAATGCACGTGTAGGTGGAATCAAAACATTAAGCAGTTTTTCATATTTATCTTCATCTTCATACAGCGTATTATCCAGTAAATAGTGTTTGAAATTGGACAAAAAGTTTTCATCATATGTCATTTCCTCATCCAAATTCGATATTATTTCGCTAATTCCAAGGTCGCCGCTTTCAAGCATCTTGAAAAGTGATAAAAAGTGATTATTATTTACCTTTGTCATGATATTAGTACTCACCAATGATGATTTATAATTATTCACAGCTATTTCTGGTAAGAATAACAAAGAACTGATACTCATCTTGTCATCGGGCGTCATTTTAGTGCGAAAATACACCGTGTTTCCAGACGACGAAGTATATGCCGACTTCTTGTATTGACCTAGATTATATCTTTGAACAACAAAACTAGTACTATTCACTGTATTTTCCCCACCGAAAGCAGAGCTGCCAAATTTCGGCAAATTTTGGACTATAGTGTCCATGTTTTGCTGGACTGTTTGTCTCTCCGTTAGTAAATGTTGTCCGCTTTCTGATACAAACGGATCAAAGATTCTGAATAATTTATTGTATAATGTATGGTATCGCTCAAGTGTAGCGGTGTTTTTATATTCACTTATAATTGCACTATACTCTTCCAGCTCTCTGGGTAAATGTTTTGGTATGTAATCTTCGTATAGTGCATCTTCATTATCTTCGACGTAAATATCCTTCTTCTGTTTTACCACGGGCACAATCCATTTTACATCTTTATCAATATTTTTCATTCTTTCTACGAGTGGTTTATACATAGGACCCTTATAGACATACCCAACGACGTCATTATGGTCATCGAATTTGGAAAAATACAACCGCAATTGCTTATAACGATTTATCAATGTATTAATCTGATGTTTCACAGTTTTGGTGCGCTTTTCGTCTGGGATGGTAGATAACAATTCATCCAATAAACTATTCGCTTGAATTTCAATGCCGTATTTCTTTTGCGACTCCGGAATTTCCACGTTCAATACTATGTCATCTAGTTCGTCGCCAAAGATTATGTCATTTGTTTCCTTATACAAATTCTCCAATGCATCGTAAATGTTCTCATCTGGTACCTCGTCGCCCTCTTCATATGTCGCTTCACCTTTCTCGTCGTAGGTAACTGTACTCTTTTGCGGCGCCGCTACATTACATACAATATCTTCTGCTTCATGCATTAAAACATCGGGTTTTTCACGGGGGGTTATAGAAATAATTGGTAAATATTTCGGAATACCCTTGTATTCGAAATCGATGTATAACTTCATAAAATCAGGGTAGCGCGTAATTTCTATCATGTCATTTTCTATATTTGTGATTTCGCCAAAAATAATTTCAGGGGTATCACCGTCGTCGAAATGAATTTCTATCCACGAATTCATTTGCAGCCCGTTTTGTCGCACATAACCCTTTTCTTCACTTCTACTTAATATATTTATTTGTACAATAGACTCGTCTGTTATGAACCCATCCTTAATATAGAGGTTCGTTTTACTCAAGTTGGCGATATTAATCAAAGATATAAACTCATGATCGATATAATCGATGTAATATGTATTTTCATTTAAACTCAAATTTGTCGGAGACCGTATTTCTATAATGTCTCCTAATGATAATTTCATTTGGGTTATAACATCTTCTTCTTCCATATATATATATTATAGATTTACTTGTCATCATTTATATTTATTTCGTGTAAATTTAAAAAAAATTGATTCATTTTATTGCCAATGGAAAGAATATATAAACATATCGATTTGATATATCCATAATGCAACCATTCTTTACCGTCGATGCAAATGAATCTCGTGTTCAGAGAAAGCAATACAAAAAGGAAGCAGACTACGAACTTCTCATGTACAATCCAGGTGCGGTCGATGCGGACACTGGAATATACCGGTCGATAGTTCTAAATCCGGATACTAAAGAAGTGTTCTCGTTTGCTCCTCCTAAATCCATAAACATTGATGAGTTCCGACAGATGTATCCGGACATTAGCGGTGAGCGCTTTCACATGAATGAAACTATCGAGGGTACAATGATGAATTTGTTCTATGACCATCGTATTTCACAGTGGGAAATCGCGACAAAGGGTGCAATTGGTGGGACGTATTGGTTTTATCGTAATACATACGAGGGCGTCGATAAAAATCAAATGACCTTTCGCCAAATGTTCCTCGAGTCCCTAGGTTATGATAAAAACGCCGAGTTTGATACAGTTGAACTCTTCAAAACACTCCCACAAGACCGCATATATAGCTTCGTTGTACAACACCCAGACAATCATATTGTGCTGAATATTCGCGACCCGACTGCATATTTAGTGTCTGTATTCCAGAAGATAGGTCCGAATGTAGTTCAATTGGTGCCGCTTCCAACAGTGAAAACGTGGTCATGCTTCGCAAATATGCAGTTTCCGCGCGAGGTAGATGTCAAATCGTATGACATTTTGAATAGCGAGGAACCAAATCATATTTATCCCGGCTACATGATTTTGGATTACGAAACTGGCCATCGCACGAAGATAGAAAACCCGAACTACATTCAACTGAAAGAAATTCGAGGAAATAATCCGAACATGCTGTACCATTATTTGTGCTTCTCTAGAGCCGAACAGTGTGCGTTGTTTCTTGAACATTTTCCAAAATATTTGGGAATGTTCAATCAATTTCAGCGTCAAATCGGTAACTTCATTCGGACAATTCACGATGCGTATGTGATTTACTATGTTCAAAAGCGAGGTAAGCAAATTCGTATTCCGGCACATATCATGCCGCATATCTGGAAGCTGCATTTCGAGACACATATTCCATCGGTTCAGCGCGGGGAGAAGAAGATAATAACAAAGCAGGTAGTGAAAGAGTATTTCGACAGCATGTTGCCAAAGGAAAAATGGTACTACTTGAACCAATGCGGTAATAACAATGTCGCGGAGGAGCACGTCATCAGGTAAGTTAAACTTTTATAAATAAATACTTATAAAAATCGAAAAAAACATAAACATGGGTCTAAATGACCTTTTTTTATGCATTGTTATAAAGATTCGATAATTTGTTGAGATTATTCAAGTATCCCAAAGAATGAGCCTTGTTTGTTTCACTCATTTCCTTAATAGGATTTCGAATTTTATCAATCGCGGAAAGAACATCCTTCGCGTTCGCTAAATTTTCCATGTCTGCACTATAATCCTTTGTGATGAAAAACTCCAAGTTACCTGCATCTAATATTTCGGCATACGGTTTATAAATGTATGTGTACCAAATTTTTATCAACAGTGTAGCATTACCTTTTTTTGTCATCTCGAAAAATGTTTTCGATGTTCTTATATCATTATTATCGGGCAAAATTGCGATAACATCGTCAAGAAACTCGAAAAAATGGTTGTTAAATGCCTTTAGAACTGTACTCTTATCCATATATAAATAAATTCCCATTATTTTTTAAATAGTTTTATAAATCCATTGTTTTATAAACGAATTGTGGGGTATTATTAGCAGGTACATCAATATTTCTTTGTTGTTGTAACTTATCCATGGAGACATCACCAATTTTATCCGGTCTATAATCATCAGGAGGTGTTTGGATAAAGGAATTATCATCCCCTGCTAATACATAATTGTGCATTTGTCGCCTTCCGCCCATACCTTTTGCACTAAGTTCCTCTGCTGACAAACTAAAGTCCGTATATTGCTCAGACATAATATTCGAACTACCTGACGAACCTAGCACGAACGCACTGGGCTCGCCAAAGTTTGAACTACTCAACTTCTCTTTTACCGCCGGTTCAAAATATTTGATGATCTCATCACCTAAAATAAGTTTGTAATTTTTCGATGTGGATAGTAAAGCCGGTACGCTTTGTATATTAGGTGGTAATAATACTGCCTTTCCGTTATCAAGTTGAATCATTGTTTGATTGGTTTTGGGGTCCTTGAATCGTTTATCAATACAAAACGCGTGTATATCCTTTAACAAATCGCTCTTTGTGAGGAATCCAATGACCTTTTGACTATGCTTACAGTAGTTGGAATAATACAAAATATCCATATTTATCTAATATGAATATTTATTTATATCAAAATCGTACTTTTTCAATAATTATATAAAAACTATAACATAGTTACTATTATATGAATGTCGTTGTAATTCTCGCTGGCGGATTAGGGAAACGCATGGAATCGAATATACCAAAGGTTTTACATAAAGTACATGGATTACCCATGTTGATACATGTAATAAATAGAGCCAAGGATTTGAATGCAGATAAAATATTAGTAGTTGTAGGAAAATACATTGATTTGATACGAACGTATTTGACCGATTACAATGTTATACATAATATTGAGCTAGTGTATCAAGAAAAAGCGTTGGGAACCGGACATGCTGTATTGTGTTGCAGAGAGCATTTTAAAGATGTAAATTCGAAGGTGTTGATATTATCCGGCGATGTCCCTTTAATAACGACCCGGTCTTTACAAAATATGCTAAAATCTACAAATAATGCTTGTGTAATGACTACAATAATGGATGAGCCACATGGATATGGAAGAATCATCGACCATGACGGTTCATTCATAAAAATAGTGGAACATAAAGATTGTAGCATCCATGAACTCCTATGCAAAAAGGTCAATGCCGGAATATATGTAATTCACAGTGAATTGTTATACAAGTACTTGCCTAAAATAAGTAATAATAATAGTCAAAATGAATATTATTTAACAGACATAATGGGTTTATTGAAAGCGGATAAATTAAACATAGACACATATGATGTTCCTATTGAACAACAACATGAATTAAAAGGGATAAATACGAAATATCAATTATACGAAATCAACTCAAATAAATTTACCGATTTCCAAGAGAGTTCTTGCACATCGTGTTCAATAGTCTAGACTTGAAATATAGAACGAAGTATATGAAGAACATCATTGAAAATACGCTGATCATTTGCCATTTTTTACCGTCTTTAGAAAACAGCAACAATGCAACAATGTTAATCAATGCTATAAGTGCGAAAATACCTCCGAAAATAGAGATGAAGTAGAAATACAAACAGTACTCCTCAGGTAAAGGACCGAATAGTGTATTCAATAAGCCTTCCATTGCTATATATATAATAAATACATTTTTGTTAAATAATAATGTAAATATAAATTATACCTAAATATCATGGATAGTGAAATACTATGGAACGTTATCGATAAGTTGTTCAAAGATAATCAATATTTGTTAGTTGATCATCATATTAGGTCATACGATGACTTTTTTGAACACGGTATATATCGCATCTTCAAAGAAAGGAATCCGATTCTCATTGCCTCTAATTATGACGAGAAAATAGGTGATTATCGCAATAAATGTAATATTTACATGGGAACAAAAGACGGTTCTAAAATATATTTCGGAAAGCCCATAATTTATGACGACGAAAATAGTCACTATATGTATCCGAATGAAGCACGTCTTCGTAATATGACATACGGAATCACCATCCATTATGATTTAGAAGTGGAGTTCATCGACGTTTTGGAACCAGGAGAAATGCCCACTGTTATTGGTGGAGACGATTGCACAATACCATTGGAAGAGCATCATGGTGGAATGTATCCGGAACAACAGGAATTTGTCAATGTCAAGAATGCAGAGACGGTCGGTGGTGGCGACGGTGTCATCGGTGGGGCTCCTAAACGTGTTAAGCGTTCCAAGCGCGTAATTAAACAATATGAAATGACCACTTCTATGTCCGCTGAAATGAAAAAGGCCACCGAAGATTCGATGATTGAAAATAATATTCAAAAGCGCACGATGATGGTCGAAAAAGTATATTTGGGAAAATTTCCCATCATGTTACACTCTAAATTTTGTCTTTTGCGTGACTTACATCCAAATGTAAGAGAAACCATGGGTGAATGCACCCAGGACAAAGGTGGATACTTTATAATAAATGGCAAAGAAAAGACCGTCATATGTCAGGAAAAATTCGGCGATAACATGTTATACATCAGACAATACGTTGATGAATTAGACGAAGAAACCGACGAAATAGTAGATAAACAATATTACAGCGCTGAAATTCGAAGTGTCTCGGAAAACGTATCCAAACCCGTGAGAACATTGTCCATGAAAATACTCACTCCACGAAAATCGCCGCAATTATTCGAAAAATCCAAAGAAATAACCAATAAAAACATAGTCGTCAATATTCCGAACGTGCGAGACCCTGTACCATTATTCATTTTATTTCGCGCTTTAGGTATAGTGAGCGACAAAGCAATCGTTCAAATGTGTTTATTAGACCTTGAAAAATATGATTACTTGATGGATTTGCTAATTCCCAGTGTTCATGATGCCGGAGGAATAATGACTCAGAAAATGGCGATTCATTATATTTCGTGCCTGGTAAAGGGCAAGAAAAAAGAACATGTACAAGAAATTCTCAGTGATTATTTGCTGCCACATATCGGTGAAACTAATTACACAGAAAAAGCATATTATTTGGGATATATGGTATTTCGATTGCTCTCTTGTTTCAATGGCACCGAACCTCCCACTGACCGCGATAATTATAAATATAAACGCGTTGAACTCATTGGTCCATTAATGGGAGATTTATTTCGCGAGTACTACAATTTACAATTAAAACATATCCGACTTGAATATGATAAACGTTTGAATTTGAATAAAAGTCTCTTCTCCAAAGATTTACAAACACTCTTTTTCAATTATCAAAACGAAATTTTCCACAAAAAACTTGTCGAAGAGGGATTCAATAAAGCATTCAAAGGAAACTGGGGCGCCACTGCACACACGAAGCGCATCGGTGTTTTACAAGACCTGAATCGTTTATCATTTAATAGTTTCATGAGTCATTTACGCAAAACAAATTTACCCCTGGACTCTAGTGCAAAAGTGGTTGGACCGCGTGTTTTACATGGTTCTCATTGGGGATTTGTTGATCCAATTGACACGCCCGATGGAGGCAATGTAGGATTACATAAACACCTTGCTATTGGTGTGCATATAACGAGCGGTGCCAACTCCAGAGAACCTTTGATTCGATGGTTAAGAGAAAAGGTCGTTCTCAAATATTTAAACGAATGTACTCCGAAACAAATCAGCGTAATGACAAAAATATTTGTGAATGGATATTGGTGTGGCGTTGTACAAGAACCATTTGAATGCGTACAAAAAGTCAAATTTTTCAGACGCATTGCATTGCTACCGGTGACAATGTCTATCACATATAATATAAGCGAAAACACAATATTCATTTATAATGACGGCGGACGTATGTGTAGACCCATATTTTACAAAGACGACAAACAATTCTCATTCGAAAACGAAGACATTCTGAAACATATCAAAGGCGCAGACTATTCATGGGCAGATCTAGTAACCGGATTCAATGACAAAAAATCACACTTCGAGTTGTATCACAATAACATATATGAACTACAAGATTTATATGATGGTGTCAAAGATGGAAACCCGCTGAAATATGACCGATTTTTGAAAAACCGCAACCTGGTTGATTATATAGACAGCAGTGAGACTGAAAATGCCCTCATTTGTATCGACGCAAATGAACTTCATACGAAAAACTTCACCCATATGGAAATGCATGAGTCATTGATATTCAGCATATTGTGTAATCAAGTAATTTTCCCCGAGCACAATCCACCAACACGTAATTCTTTCTCATGTGGGCAAACCAAACAAGCTTGCTCGGTCTATAGTAGCAATTTCAACAATCGTATGGACAAAAGTGCTCTTGTATTACACAGCGGACAAAACCCACTATTGAAATCTAGATATTTAGAATACATTAATGGTGAAGCCCTTCCCACAGGCGAAAACGCAATTGTTGCTATTATGTGTTACGGTGGATACAATATGGAAGATTCTATATTGATTAATGAAGGCGCTCTGAAACGCGGATTGTTTAATACAACATATTACAATACATACGAAAGTCACGAAGAAATCAACGAAACATCGGAAGGAACCTCCAAATTACTTTACGCGAATATTGAACAAAATCCAAACATACTCGGTAAAAAAATTGGGTATGATTATAGCCACTTGGATGACTATGGGTTGATTAAAGAAGGGACAATAATGGATGAAAAAACGATTATGATTGGAATGGTGAATCAGTTTGATGGTAGCTCAACGGACGCATCATTAGGACCTAAAAAGGGACAACTGGGTGTCGTAGATAAAGTATTTATGACGGAAGGGGAAGAAGGAAAAAGAATCGGTAAAGTCCGCGTACGACATGTACGTATTCCGAATATTGGAGATAAGTTTGCTTCGCGTGCCGGACAAAAAGGCACTATCGGTCTGGTCATTCCTGAATGCGATATGCCCTTCACTAAAAATGGTATGCGCCCAGATTTGATTATAAATCCTCATGCAATTCCGACGCGTATGACTATTGGTCAATTAATTGAATGTGTTGTGGGAAAAACATGCGCTATGTTGGGCGGTTTCGGCGATTGTACTGCGTTTGTCAATAAGGGAAATAAAATGGGCAGTTTCGGTGAAATACTCACACATAATGGATATCACTCGAGCGGCAATGAAATACTATACAACGGTATGACCGGCGAACAATTGGAAAGTGAAGTGTTTATAGGACCGACTTATTATATGCGGTTGAAACATATGGTGAAAGATAAAATTAATTATCGCGCTCGTGGTCCAAATACCGCTTTGACACGGCAACCATTGAGTGGTCGCGCAAACGACGGTGGATTGCGTATCGGAGAAATGGAACGTGACTCAGTTGCGTCGCATGGTATTTGTAACTTCCTACAAGAATCCATGATGGAGCGGTCAGATAAATACCAGTTGGCTGTATGTAATAATAGTGGTATGATTGCCATTTATAACCCACATAACAATTTATTTTTGAGTCCTATGTGCGATGGCCCCGTGAAATTCGTGGAGAACGTTGATAATAATATGAATATCGAAAATGTCTCCAAATTTGGCCGCAGCTTCAGTATTGTACAAGTCCCATATTCATTGAAACTTTTGATACAAGAGTTAATGACCATAAATGTCCAAATGCGCATTATTACAGAAGGCAATATAGACCAAATCGAAAATATGTGTTTTACGGACAATGTGATGAAATTATCTGGCGTAACAGATTTACAAAAGTTGAAACGTTTATTCAAAGATAGACTTGATGATAGTAAGGAAAAAGTAATTGAGCATGTGTCGGAGTCCTCCGACTTTGATATTAATGCCGACTTTATGGAAAAGGATAAAGAACAATTCACACCACATTCGCCTGATTCACCACCTCCTGGTCCATTTACACCTCATTCGCCTGATTCACCACCTCCTGGTCCATTTACACCACATTCTCCTGAATTTGCTCCAAATGAGTCTCCACCGTTTGCTCCAGATGAGTCTCCACCGTTTGCTCCAGATGAGTCTCCACCGTTTGCTCCAGATGAGTCTCCACCGTTTGCTCCAGATGAATCTCCACCGTTTGCTCCAGATGAATCTCCACCATATGCTCCTGGAACAAGTGGTGGAGGAGTATATCAAATCGGCGGAAAGGTACAAATACGCGGAGAGTCCGGAGAACAAGCATGGAAAATACATAAAATATCACCCAATTTTTTCACTCTTCATAAAGACAATGTCACTGGTTTTTTCAACCCGGACACCGATATAAGGGTTGAGCGAAAAATGAATGTTTTCCCGTATGGACAAATGGTTGTAAATAGAAATATCGAGGAAAATCAATCCCAAGTGCCTATTCACACATCTTCCTTTGACGAACCTTTACAGAGTGGTCAAAGCACACCTCAACTTGTATTCAAACCCTCCATCACGGTTGTAGGAACAAACAGTGGTGAAATTAAAGTGGAACAAGAAGAAGATACAAATGCCCATCAAATGCAAACGGAAAATTCAAGTCATAAACCCATTGTGTTTAAAGACCATATAGAAGAGATTCCAACAAGTGTCGTTGAAAGCGCACCTGCACCTGCACCTGCACCTGCATCGGTTGATTCGGCGCTTAAACTTACGAATGATATTGTAGTGGTGAAAAAGGCCTAAATAACATAAAAAATTGAATTAGAAATATAATATGAAAGTATAATTATAATCACATTATAATTATATATGACATCTAACAACACAATCTTGAAGATATCGAACTCCAGAAGGAATATTTTAGAGATTCTCGAACTATATCAAGGATACGACGTAAGTGCTTATAAAAATTTCAGTATCAATGAAATAGACGCTATGTATTCGAATGAACAACTGGATATGCTAGTCAAACATAAAGAAGAAGACAAAAAGACGTATGTGAAATTTTATGTGAATAAAACACTCCGCAATAACGTTTTGGATAATATGATATCAACGCTATTTGACGAAGAACAATTGAGAGAAAAGGACAATCTCATTGTTATTGTATTGGATGAACCCAATGACAGCTTATGCACACATGTCAATCATTTGTTCAAAAAAAAAGGAATTTTCGTGGTCGTTCATAACATCAAAAGACTGCAATACAACATACTCCAACACGATTTTGTTCCGGAAATGACAATTATGAATACCGATGACATTGAAGAGCTGAAAACGAAATATAATTTAACAAGTATCACACAACTGCCAGAAATCAATCGGTTTGACCCTCAGGCTCTAGCAATGTCTATGCGTCCAGGGGACGTCGGAGTTTTCAGCCGGAAGAGCGTGACAACATTGGAAAACAATTATTACAGAATTTGCGTGTAAAAATAATGTGATTCATTTATATATGACAGAAGTAGATGTGGGATACATGAAAAACGTTTTTTTATGGAACGTCGATGGTTGTGATGTCAGTGGCTGCAAAACTAACAAAGCGATATCAGATAGATTAATCGAAAAGGAACATATACATAACGCATCTGATGAACGTTATTCAGACTCACAGAGAATATACCAAAGCCTTATATTAGACACTATCAATTTAGGGGCGGGATTAGTCGTAAGTATCGCATTTATTTTATTCAATTATAAAGGGGCACCAAAAACATAATCTTATTACAATCTATATGAAGCATTATTATTTAATTTTTTCAATAATAATCATTATACTATTACTGCATTTCTATACTTGCTATCCATTTTCATACAAAGAAGGCAATACTACCAATAAAAATATATTCAGAGTTGGTGATAAAATGGCAATTGGTGACTTCATCACAAGCACTAATAATACATACATGCTCGGTATATTCGATAATGTTATAGGGATATATAAAATACCTGGCGATACAACGGTACTCACTGAAACAGACAACGAAGGATTGCAACAGGATTTTCTTAAAAACGAAAAGGTGAAAGAAGTCGAAATTAAGGGAGCCAATACACTTTTGTTGAAACAACAGGGTTTAGTAGTGGTTGATGGCGCGAATAAAACGCTATGGTCGAGCGAAATATCTGGACTTGATGAGAATTCCACATTGGAATTGAGCAATGACGGACAACTATCCACTGATAAAAACGTGGTGGTTGATTTAGTCGCAAAAGGAAATATTGAAATGAGCACCATGGAAAATGCATCCACGTTTGAGTACATTTTACAACAACTTAGTTATAATGACGCCACGTTGAAGTCGAAACTGGATACATTTTATGAAAACGTCGATTCCGATAAGCTAGAGTCATTTAGAAACCAATTTTCATCCACATTCCAAAGCGTCGATTTGAACACCAGTTCTTACTATGACGGGCTTCAAGAATACGTATTCAACAACTTGGAGACCCCTTCCGGAACCAATCCTTACATGTTACTTCTACAAATAGCCAAAAGCTTCGGTGAAAACGGCGTATTCGATTGTAGCAAGTACGACGGACAAGATGTTTTTTTATATACATCCAATGGTGCTTCTTTGGGCGATACATATAATGAAGTAATCGCTGCTTACAACGAGATGAAAACCGCGGACCTCGACGATATTTACAACTACGTGAGTTCAAATATTTCCACTTTATCAAAACCAACGTATGACATTGGAACAACGCAATCATTTTTAAAGCTTACAGGTATTGAGAAAGTCTTGAATCAGCGATTTTGCCAGGAGGGATTTTCCACTATGAATGTAGTGGTTCCGTTCTCGTCAAATATCCATTATACACCAGTTTAGAATAATTATGTTGTAAATATTTTATAAGTATAATATAAAATGACATGCAATGACTATGGTGATTATAAAAAAAACATTGAATGTGTAGTAAAACGGCATGAAACCGGCTCAAAAATTTACGATATTGAAACAGACCTATTCAATAAAATCAATGAATTCAATCACATGTATTCATGTTATATCCGAACCACATACAATAGTATTTATACAAATCGCGAGTCGCTACCAGTGGATGACTGTAATGGAATTCCCATCAGCGATGCTAGTATGAATGAACTATACAACGATATAGTAGTGCTCGTCGAACAAGTCAATGACTTTGTCAATTCATCAGAGGCATCAAAGTACAGTATGGACGCAGTGAATGAACTTGATGAAACGAATACGAAGCTGCGCCAAGATATAGAGTCGAAAATGAACGAAATCAAGGGTGGTCCGGGCTCAATCACACAAGAAAATCAGAGTCAACTAGATGCCACGGTATATGCTTCTTTACTATGGACTACTTTAGCCACCGGATTGTTATATTACGTTGCAGTTGAGATGTAATGTATTCAATATAAAAAAATATACTTATTATTTATAATAACTATATGTCGGCATATGATGAAATAAATAGTTTATATCCAAAAATGCAAGAAATCGAAAGAGACAATGTATATGGTTATAAACAGCTCTATAATACCACCATGCCAGCTGTAGCGGTGGGTTCCATGGTAGATGACGAACATATACAATTGTCCGGTGACCAAAACCCTACGACCATGACCACTTTCCAGAAATGGGGTGTTTTAGATACGGCGGAAAATTGTATGGCAAATGCGCAAAAAATGTACAGTCAAATTCTATTCAATGAAAACAAAAACATTGATAGCGGGGCGATTACAAAGACTTCGGGATTTCTGACACGTTCCGTACAATTAAGGAGTATCGACGACTATAAACAAGGCATATTCGACAGCGCCAATTATCAGACGGTAACAAATATATCGCAGGTAAGCGCTGGCTTTATTTACGAATATTATACATACTTCTGTCCGTCCCAATCGGGAACATATACTTTTTCCATTGCATCCATGGACGCATATTTTCTTTGGATAAACAACGACAATGCTATATATGATTATAAACCTTCGAACTCGGACGTGAATAAAAACCTCGTCGATACCGAGAATGGATATAAATTCGCGAAAGTTACATTGAAAATCGGCGAGTACTATCCATTACGCATACACTTATATAGCACAGTCGATGTGACTACTCCCGTCTATATCACCAATCCAGATGGAACCTCCGTGTTCGACGATTCTGGATATATGTACTTCAATGTTTTAAATGGCGGGGATTACAACCGAAAATTGCTTTATTATGGGCTCCGCAAAGATAGCAACAATTCAACCGGGTATAAATGTGATTTTCTTGACATGATTCCGGATAATTATGACAATATTCAAAGAATGAAGAATAATCAACCAATTTTATATAAAAAACTCGTGATTCCTACACCGATTACTTATACCAGTCATATATACACCTCTCAAGGAAGCGATGGCAATATAGTACAAATGAAGTGTCCTGTAGGCGGAAAAATCATCGTCGATAGCGCCACATGGGGAACCGGACCCATCGAAGTAAATGAACCGACCTATGAAACTCGCGAATATAGTGATCCAAACATTATTATCGATACAAACACTACTACTTACAATTGGGCGACCCCGGTAGATTCAACCACTAATATCGAAACTACATGGGCAAATGGAATGAAAATAATGCTTTATGACGGAGATTCTAAAGGAAATCCGAGCTGGTATAACGGTCAAACACCGTCAAATAAAAATAGTAATAAAACTGGATTAGAATATCCGACTACAACTACATCAATCGTAACAACTGAAAGCGGTAAATCGGTTTGGATTTCCGGTTATATCAATGGGCAGACAAATTCGACTTATGGTTCAAGTTGGCCTGGTTTCGTAGGAGGTTTTCAACTTACTACTACAACCGGACAAACCGCAACTTTAATTATAAAAGACACTGCAAGTGGTACTATAACTATCACCAGCACAAATGGTGCTGTCACAACAACCGGTGATGGAGCGAAAATAGGATTCCCTGATAATGTTCCAAACGTATATTCGATTGACATTTATGCCAATGCAGGAACCGTCACAGTAAAAACAATCCGATGGGTAAAGGGTTGGTATATGGATCCTTATGCTTGGTATGAATTTGAAGAGGCAGCTAACTATTGTTTTCCCGGTGTATGTGACGTGTTTTTCACGACGCAAAATCAAAATAAGCAAATAACTGTCACAGAGTACCCCGATAAAGAGAACAATGCTCAATTGACAACACGCGCATATATTAAACCAACGCCATCGTATCAAGCGGAAATTCCCAATGTAGTCACTTACGACGGAAGCGTAGATATTACACGTGATATTCAGACTTTCATCGACACTAATGCACCAACTACGGATTCTGCGGGAAATAACCTTTATTCATTGGACGGAATCTACGCAAGTAAATATGACGATTTATTACCAAATAATGTGGCACAAGAACAGACAAACAAACAATTAACCGTCAAATATAAATACACCATCGAACTTACCAGCGCAGACGTCACCGAGAAAAAGATTTTGGTCAATAACTATGGACAGATGTCTATTTCATATAAATACAACGATGAAACAAGTGAATACCCAATCGCACCGGCATTAAATCAAAATAATTATTGCGACCCAAGTAACTGTAACTACATTTTGACATTGGAAGATAATTGCAGTTTAGCAACCAAAAATGGCGGCGTAGTCGTAACGCGGGATTTACAAAGCGAATTGAATGCGGATTTAGCAAATTACGGCATGACCGCCGATAATATAATCGTCAATGATAACTGGAAAAATGACCCCATTAATATTTTCTCGACCCTGAACAACGGAGATATATTGACAAACGATAATACGATTGAAGTTGAGGCTCCTTTGAAACGTCTATCATATATTCGGTCAGATAATGGTAAATTCAAACTGACATTCGAAGGCGATGATTTAAGTGTCGTGTATTGTATTCCTTCGTACTTTTCGTCAAATAATATTAGCTATATCACTAACTTACATGTGACATCCAGCGAAAACCCCAAACCATATTATTTTCTTTATCGACCGGTTTCCAATCCTCTTACTGGAAAAATCATATATACTCAGAAAAACAAGGCAACTGGTGCTTCCGAGGCAAGAATTGTACCTTTTAGCCATACCGATATTTTATCAAACGGGCCAATAAGTAGTAAAAGTAATCAATATCCTGTGCTGTGTAATTCGCAATCTGAAACGTGCGACAGTCAAATCAGTTTTCAGAACCTAACTGGTATAGTCGATAACAAATATTATTTAATCGATGTATCCAGTAATGATGAATGCGCAGACAAATGCTTGAGTAGCCCAGATTGCCTACATTTTTTTCACATAAACACCAGCAACGGCGAACAAAAATGCCTCAGAGACACTGTCGGAAATCCTAACCCTTTATCCACAACAACGAATCCCGACCCAGAATATATTTCTGCCTCTACTATAAGTACAAGAACATATATGGTGAATTCCGACTGTATGTTAGGCGATAATGATGTAAAATCCGACAGCGTAAGTGCCTTTTCAAACTACAAAACATTATACAATGAAGAAATACCAAACAACGTCAGCAAAACGTTTATATGTGGTGACCCCAAATACCAAGAAATCAGTAATACCATTGACCAATATTTCCGCGGGGACACTCCATCAGCCACCGCAGAAACAATTGAACCATTTGACGGTACATGCGGAACAGCTCAATGCTTAATCGATGAATTGGACAATATAGCAGCAACGTATTCCACACAATATCTAGGACAACAAAGTGATGTGAATATAATGGCCAAAAAAATCGACCGACAGTACAAAGATTTAGGAGTCAATGTCGCAAAAGAAGATATTGACCGTTTACAAAAAGAAATACCGAGCAAATATACCAAAACCTTCTATACATCGAGACCTGCAACAAATACACTGGACATCCAAGAATCCGACTCAAAAGACATTGCTTTATATGAAAATACCCTATATACAATCGGAACCTTATCTGTCGCCACAATGTTGATTGCAACAATCATTATATTAAAGGATTAATAATTCAGCATATATTTTTATTAAGTAAATATATATGAGCAGTACAAATACAATAGATTTACAATCATTAATCGATTTACAGAAAAATTATGTATTGAATCTACAACGTATTCCTACCGGAGGACAAAATAATACCAGCGTACAATCGAATGTCACTGAATTGAATAAACTACTCGTCGATTTACAATCGGCTTATGAAAATTCGTCGTCCAGTGCATCCGACCTTGTATTAAATCAGGACGACATTTACAATATTTTACAGACCGAAAACGTTCGTTTAGAAAATGAAGAGAAAAATGTTAATGCCGCAATCACAGGACAAAAACGTATGATGCAAATAAACAATTCATATGGCGCCAGATACACTGAGTGGAATAAAATTTTCATAGTCATCGTTATTACTTGTATCATTGCAATTTTAATACATTATGAAAATAAAGTATTCGGAATTATTCCCGAAGCTTTACGCACAATCATCAGCATCATAACTATAGGTGTTTCCATTTTCATTGTCGTCTTGTTGTTGCTGAAAATCGCTAGTAGAGACAACATGGATTTTGATAAACTCAAAAATCCTCCTCCACCCGATACCAGCAGTAGCGACGATTCCGGAGCCACAACCGACGAAGATGGTGACCAAGACTTAACTGACACGGCGGTGGCATGTTCTGGTGCTCAATGCTGCAGTGATGGTATGACATACGATTCTGCACAGAATGTATGCGTCGAAGGATTTAATCCAAATGTGAAGCTCAATAAACGAGCATGAAAAAAGTATAATATATCGAAATTATATATTATATTTATATATGAGCGACGAAACTTTGACACCTGAACAATTGTTAGACAAACAAAACGATGTACTAAGTTACGCCTTACAGCAACTAAATGAAAAATATTCAACTGATGACCAAAAGAACAAATTCGAACAGCAGAAAATCGATAATTTAAGATATACATTCAATTCTATTTTCATCATTTATTACATTTCTCTAATCGGAGTTCTATATTTTTTATACAAATCAACGTCATATAGCAACTATAAAAAGATATTCATTTTAATCGGATTCGCGATTTTCCCTTTTATCATTTCTACCATTGAATTACTTGTTTATGATATTCTGATATACATATACTCCATCGTATTTTCTATACCGTATAATAACTAAGGCGCAATCGATGATTTTACATCAATCGGTATCTCGGAACCCTTGTAAAAAGCTTTGAGCTCACCCGAATATTCCACGTCTTCGAATTTTGAAGTGTAATTCTTCGCAGCCGTTACCTCGGTAATTTGTACAATATTATCGCTCATGTCGGTATAATATATGTATATGTAATGTCTTTTTTTTAGTTTCTGTTTCATATTATGTGCTACTTCAAACTGTTCTTTGGAGTACCACCCGTGCATACTACAATATATGAACGCGATGTTTCTATATTGTTTTCAGCAGCAGCAAAAAAGATTGATTTTTTTTCCGCTACTATCGTTGGTTTTACAAACATTTAGTTCATCTATATACTATATGGCTCTACCAATTATTCTCCAAGACATCAAACTTTGCCTCGAAAAATGCTGCATTCAAATCTCTGATGCAGTAGAAGGCGAAGGACGCGGCGGCAGTCTGAAAGACGAGGGCTCTGTGAAACGAGCATTGCTAAGCGATGAGCGCTTCCGACCTCATATCATCGATGAAAAAGCGCGCAAATTCGGCGACATGGTTGTATTAGACTATGACATGCAGACCAGACATGTAGTCAATATTAAAACCAGCATCGGTAGCACCGACAACTGCTTCAGCAAAGCCGGAATGGTCTATGCTTTCACGGATATAGACGATTGTGATATACCCAGCGCCATGAATTTCAAAAAAATGAATGAACTCATCGAAACACACGGCAAAGATGTACCTAACCGCGATTACTGGTTCCTATGTATCGATAAAAATGACTCGTCGCAAGTCATCATTCGCGGTGCCAAACAAATTCAGAACTGGGTCATCAACAGCAATCCGTCGAATATTCTCCAAGTAAATTGGAAAAAGGAAAAAATGTGCGAACCGGTCGTCCGTACATGGCAAGAAGCATACGACGAAATCTTCGGCAAAGCCAAGACTGCATTGCAGCGCTTTTTCGACAATCTACCGCACGATTGGATACAGACATCGGAAATTGCGGCATTGAAGGCACGGATAGCGGAACTAGAAGCCCAAAGGTAAGCGCGAATTACTTATTTGTCTGTGCCCTATTTTGAATCTACCTGAAAATATAAAATTTTGTTTGAATTCACTTGTATTTATGTACTCTGCGACACGGTTTAAATCGCATTTTTTTTTCGGTTTCAGCATGATAAGCCCTCCTCCGAATAGCGTGACTTTTCCCACGAAACATACATTCGGTTTCCTTGTCAAATTGTGTATATATATACAGTCCTCATTTTCGCTATTTCTGATGGACTGTACATTACGTAATGCGCCCCATTCAAACCAGTTTTTTTCATTGAACTTCCGGATTTTTCTGGATATCAAACAGTCCTTATGCTGCAATAAATGTGCATTGATTTGCGCATCGTCGCATGGAAACTCCGTTATACATATATACTTTTCGATTTTGTCTATACCATTCAATATCGAAATATTTCCCAAAATATCGTGCTTATATACTGCATCTTTTCCACTCACTATACCGACATAAATGTCAAAAACGTCGCCGAATTTTTCGCGATTTTCGTCGGCAAACTCTTCGAATGTTATCAGTCCGTTACTATTAATCACGTACAATGGGTTGTCGTTATATAATACTTGCTTAGCCATTTCCGGATTTTTACAATATCGATAAACAATCACGTCGATTGACGCATTTGTGAATAAGTTTTCATTGTGCGGATGATATATATCCGTAAATGTCCCGTGTTCCATCATGGAATTTAAAAGTTTTGACGCGGATGTCAGTTTGAAGAAATCCGACGGCACGATAAAGATTAATTCACCGTTGTCTTCTAGCAAGTCGTAACACTTCTTTGTAAATTCGATGTACATATTTCCTGTTTTCGTCCGCACATAGGGCGGATTTCCGACGATGGTTTTGTATTTCTTTTCGATGGATTTAGACATAAAATCACCATAGTTTATCGCGTTTCTTTGCACTCCTGCTAAAATCTCTATACTGGTGTCTATCTCATACATATCAAAATTGGTTTCCAATCGACTACTGATGTATTGTACCAGGTCTCCCTGTCCTATCGATGGCTCTAATATAGTTTCGGGGGCATTTTTTATAAATTCGAGCACCTTCGATTTTAAAGTAATATCAGTCGTGAAATATTGACCTAGTTCATGATTGGTTGGTTTCATGTACGTATTTATAAAATAGTATTTATTATGTTATTCTAAATCAATTTTTGTATTTAACCCTTGTAAAAAAACTAATCTATTTCAAGTGTGAAATACTGTTCTCTTTGGCTAAATGGTGTATTATCTTGGGATAGAAGGTTCCTTTGTTACATATCCCTGTGGAGTTTTGCTGCATAGGAATACATTTCTTGGAGAATTCTGAGTCCATATTACTATACTCCGGGTTGATTTTCTTCCAATCTAACAAAGATTTTATACTTTTCCTGGATACTTCCTGAATCGCATTCTCCAACTTTTCAACGGATTGCTCCTTTTCCCATACATTATGGTCTTTGATATAAAACGTTTCTCGTTTTACGTCGGTACAGTGAATCGGTCTTTCATGTAATGTTAACTGGCGCAAATTATCCATCAGTATCTTTGTCATTCCATTAACAAACCCTAGTTCAGCATTATTTTCTAGGTCGTCGTGACTTATTTCGATTCGGTCGATAAAATCTGAGAAGTTAACTGCATCTTTACACTGGTCATTGAGAAACATGTTAATGTTAAAGTGGTTATTCATAGTATTGTTCGTAGTATTTCCCATTTTTCCCATCATTTCCATCATCATTTCCTTCATTTCCATATTATCTCGCTTCATTTCCAAGTTCTCTTTTAATAAATATTCGAGTGTTGGCTCATTGAAAGTGTCATTATCTCTGACTGCAACGGAAGTTTTTGCAGATGAACATTTTTGTTTATGTACATGTAAGCTTTGCCTATATTTGTATAATTTTCCACATACGTCACATATGAAATCGGGGATTTTTGGCGTTTTATTGTCAACATTTGTCAATATTTTATGTTTTCGAGTCATTAAATGTCTATTATAATCACTTTGTTTAGAGCATTTAAAGTCACAACTGTCACATGAAAAATTATTGGCGTTTTTTGGCGTTAGATTTGTCAACATTTGTCAATATATATATGTTGACAGAAAAAACGCCTAAATGTCCTACGCAAAAAAATTAAAAAAAAATTCAGTGTCATACCAAAATAATAACCCTCTGTTTTTCACTCGTGTATGCTGTAAAACTCATTTTTTGAATTTTTTTGGAAAACTCCCAGGACTTTTTCCTGATTTTGGACATTTTAAAAATGTCCATTTTTGAGAAAAAGTTCACGGAGTCTCAACGGTTTTTTCAAAGATTTTATTAATATCATATTATTTATATAATATTAAACTTTCAGCTGCGTTATGGTGTTCTCTCTAGCAAGATTATGAATTATCTTGGGATAAAAGGTTCCTTTGTTACATATCCCCGTGGAGTTCTGTTGCATGGGAATACATCTCTTTGAGAATTCCGAGTCCATATTACTATACTCCGGGTTGATTTTTTTCCAATCTAACAAAGATTTGAGACTTTTCCTGGAAACCTCCTGGATAGCGTTTTCCAACTTTTCCACAGATTTTTCCTTATTCCATACATTATGGTCTTTGATATAAAGGGTTTCACGTTTGACATCAGTACAGTGAATTGGTCGTTGATGAATGGTCAGCAGTTTCAAGTTATCCATAAGAATCTTTGTCATTCCATTAACAAACCCTAATTGTGCATTGTTTTCCAAATCATCGTGACTTATTTCAATGCGGTCAATGAAGTCAGATAAGTTAATAGCATCTTTACATTGCTCATTGAGGAACATATTGATATTAAACTGGTTATTGCTGGTATTATTAGTAGTTGTGTGATTAATAGTATTACCTATCGTTCCTATCATTTGACCCATCATATTTTTTATTTCATCTTGTTGTACATGTAGCTGCGATACGAGTTCATGTCGTTGTTCTTTCATCTCATCTACTGCTTGGTAAAAAAGGGTTTTGTAGTCTATATTGCCACCATCCGTACATTTTTGTTTATGTCTCCATAATCCAGTACGGTCTTTATAACTTCTACCACAACTATCGCATGAATATGCTGTGGGGATTTTTTGGGATTTTTCTGTTGATTTTGTTGCTAAATTATGTTTCAGTGTCAATAAATGTTTATTGAAGTCCTTCTTGCTACTCGTACCATAGTGACAAAAATCGCATGAAAATTTTTTTGGGATTTTTTGGGATTTTTTATTATTTAAATTACGCTTATGTTTATTTGATTCTTGATGTGTTAGAAACTGCTTCTCGGTTTGACATATAATACCACACACATCGCAATCCCAAGTATGTTTTTCCTTCTTCTCTTTTGCTATTGCTACAGGTCTAGGCTTCGGTTTTGGTAAAGGTTCAATACTGTTTAAGGTTGCATTCAATGACTCAAAATATGATTGTTCGACCTTCCTAGCCTCATAATGGTCATAACATTTACGAAATCCAATAATTTCCATTTTCCAATTATCCCATCCACCATTATCGCGAATACATTTATATACCTTCAAGTTATGATTAGCATCCTTTTCATTGATACATGCGCATTTGTGGCCATGTTTCCGTTGTACAAAGTTTGTAGTATGTCCGATATATAATTCTTTTACATACTCATCCTTGCAAGAAATTTTATAAAAGATAGTATTTGAATAATCAATAACCTGTTTTGGCATATGTCATATAATCATATTAAAATTATCTTAAAATACCGCACCAAGTATATTTAATGGAAATCTTATAGATTACTCTATTTCCGGCGTGAATCCTAAATTTTAGTGCTTGGATTAAATATTATATTACTGATGTGATTGAACAGAATCCAAACTATTTTAAAGACCATATGAACGCATGGTATAATGAGAGGTCGAAAAACGTTGGAGTCATTTGTGCATATAAAAAATAGTTGTTTATTATATATGGCTACTACACCGCCACGTCCTCATAGAGATATTGGTAATTTATTCATAGGCACTCCACCGCAAGGTACTCAAGACAGAGCTCCTCCGGCACCAAACAAAGAACATGCGAAGAGTGTTGAAAAAATGAACGAAGTTATTGAATACATTAAAAATTACAGAGGCAAAAACAGCGATATTAAAATATTCAAAGAGAAATTGCACTCGGGAAAAACTCACGCATTAGAAAGAACAAATCAAAATCCAACAAATCGAACATATATTGATAATGAAGGTGTAAAACTTAGATATGTATATAAAATAGCATATGGAAGTGTTATTAAAAAGGAACTGGATGCATATAAAAAGTTAAAGGAACACGACTCTAAAAATAAACATTTTTTGAAACTCGTATCAGAAGCTATAAAAATAACTGACAAATATAGCATGTTTATTACAGAATATAAAGGAGGTTTAACACCAGAAAATTTATTATACACAAAATTAGCAGACGCAAAGAAACAAGAGGAGGTAGAAAGACTTGAAGGGTTAATCAAAAGCGCAAAGGATTATTTATCAAAAGCGGGTATTAGCCATGGAGACATAGCCGGTAACTTATATGAAGTAGATGGAAACTTTTTTTGGATAGATTTTGAGATACAAACTTCTAGTTCAAGCGCTACAGGACTTTTAGGTTCAAGAAGTAGTACAGGACTTTTAGGTTCGGATAGTGAATCAGAAAGCCCTGCAAAGAAATCAAGAGTTTTAGAAGAAAACCCAGTAGAAAGACGTCTTGAGTTTGGTGGTAAAAAGAACAAAAAATCAAAGAAGAAAAGAAAAGCAAGGTCTTCGAGAAAAAAGAGTCGCAAATCATCTAAAAAACGATAAATATATTGATATACATCTCAATATATGTAAATATTGTACCTACAATTCTCCGCTGCTAATAGTGGTATCATCATCGTCGTCATCGGATTCATCGGCATCATTGTCGTAGCGAATGCGAGCTCCAATCCAAGCTTGAACCGCGGTCTTATATTTGCTGAACCGTTTATCCTTGTCGAGATATTCATGCACTTCTTTAGTCGAAGGTCCGCCACGTCCATATGTACCTTGGTACCAAATATTGAATTCGGTATTGATTTCGGTCTTTGTAATTCGTCCTTTCGGGTCTATAACGACGCGTTCGGTGATGAACTCCGAAATGTGGTCTTCGCGGTTCTTATATTTCAGCGACGCGTCATCCACCATCTTACATGGTTTCACCGCGCCCTGTGTTTTCAATACGATTTCCACCAACATAGCCATGAAAACTTCGCGCCACTGTGGAAACTTTTCTTTTAACATGGGGTCTCCCTTGTATTGGAAAGGCATGTCTTCATCGTCATCCATCGGAGTGTCACAAAACCTGGATTCAAAATCAGCGACGGCAATACGACGCCAAGTACCGTGGTCCTGACTTTGCACTTTCATAAAGTTGTTGGAACATACCACGATTTTGCACTGCGGAATAAACGAAATGGGCATACAGTTCAATGCTCTTCCCTTTATAGGCTCAACACCACTGGTCAATTCTTTCATGGCACCGTCGTTTATTTGGTCATTTTTCGAAGGCTCCTGCATTACGGCCATCCGTAACCCTTTCAATGCTATTATATCCGGCGACGCAGAACCCTGTTTTTGACGGGCTTGTGCAATCAGCGAAATCGGCACGACGGCATAATAATCACCGAGACATTGTGAAAGCAAATCCGTGAGAACAGATTTTCCGTTCGACCCAGCGCCGATATAAATATGCATCTTTTGGCTCAGATTAACTCCTAAGAGAACCGACGCCAAATGCTCCCACATATAAGCCCGCAATTGTGGGCGCGGAAATAGTTTATCCATGAAGTCGTTGATTTCATCGATAACCACTTTATCCCTTTGGCGATCCAGTGGAACATACTTGATATTGGTGCATTTTTCCAAATAATCATCTGGTCTGCCGGCGCGAAATTCGCGATTTTTTATGTCCAATACGCCGTTTTTGAAACATAGTAAGTATGGATTGCTGTCGAGTAGGTCCAGAAATTTCAAATCGGGGTCAAAGAAGTACTCTTTCGCTTCCTTCATAATATGGTCTTTGTGCGTAGTTTTACCCAACCGACAAACAATATCAAGGACTTTATTCGAGAAATTTTCGTACATTTTCAGTTTATCATCTCCCTGGTTTTTATCGACGACTGACTCCGATAATTCATCTCCTTTGAGACGATATACGGTCCGGAGTTCTTCCGAAATATGATGTCTAAGCGAAGTGCCCATTTCGTCTTCTACATACTTATGTCCGGTAAATCTGTACCATTTATCGCCTTTAATAGAGGCGCAAGCAAATTTGTCTTTGAATAGCATGTAAAGAATGTTGGCCAAGTCAGAGTCCCCGCTACCCATGGTTTTGTCACATTTTCCATTTCCGAAATTAATACTGCGAATGGTTTGATCGACATAATATTGTACTCCACTTTCCTTCACCGCTTTAAAATCCATGGGGTCGGCGTCATTGCGCGCCCAATGAATCAGAGACCCTTTTTTAAGACCGTGATTCGAGTTATCAAATTTTATCCACATATCATACAATGATGGGATATCGTTATAATTGAATGAGCTGGCTTTGGCGCTAAAAGATATCCAACTGACGAACAGTTTGTCATGAATATGTGCTAACACCCATCCTACGCGAATCCATTTTTCGTAGGAGCCATTGCCATAATAGCTCTCTGGTAATACGTGGGCATATTTATGTGCTTCTATTATAGCATATTCTGTCGTACCGAGGCTTTTGAGGAATTCTTCTACACATGCGTCCAAATCTTCGCGATTTTTGACGTTCAAGATATTGATGTTCCTGGAGGAGCGGATTTCATTTTGAATGCGCGCAGGTTTCTTCTGTGACGTTTTCATGGAATTTACCATGGATGCAATATTGCTCTTCAGCAAGAACACTGGATGTTTGTCATACCGAACAGATAGTTTGAAGATGTCTTGCTCCCAGTTGAACTTATCCAGGTTTATTTTGGATTCCATGAACTCACCGTCACTTAGGTCATAACTGTATTCATATGCGCATATAAGACGATAGGACTGATGATTCGGTTTTTTCGACCCATATAATTGCCAATTTACCGTTCCCTTGGTGATTCCTTCGTCGAAAACGTCTTCCCATGTATTGATGATGGGAAATTCCTCAAAATCCTCTTTACATTTTTCTATTATTTTCGCGCGAATTATTTGCTGCGTTTCACGATTACAATGAATACCGATTATCATGTGAATTCCATCCTTTGTCAAGTTCTTTTCCTGGTCCTGTTTTACGCATGGTTTTTCGAATACATATACAGGAATTGGTTTGTCTTCTTCTAATTGAAATATATCTTTGAAAATATCCGTGTAATTCAGAATGAGGGATTTGGTAAAGCCGATGTCATGTTGCTTGGAAGTGGTGTCTAAGCTGTATCGAAAGTCCAGGTCAATAGCAATGGGTCCAACGTCCATTTGCTTTTCAGTCAAATATTCATCTCCTCCCTTAGCGATCACATCGCGATAATATTGCCGCAAAAAGTCACCATATTCTTCTTGCGGTATATGGAAGTTCCCACCAAAATGCCCTTTTATACTAGTATTTGTTATTGTTTTCCCGCCCTTTTCTGTCTTATGGGATTTGAGTAAATCCTTGTAATTACTTGTGCGGTTCATATTGATATACTTATATAATATATATTATTTAATTCAATTTTTTATTATAATAAGTATTCGCTTATGCTTTGTTTCAGTGTCGTTTTAATGATATCAATTTTTTATCTATACTCGATAGAAATCATCTAAAATAATATACGCGTATATATATTATTTTCTAGTTCTTGTTTTCCCTTTTTTTCGCCATATGTACATCTATAATATATTTGCACCAATGCGGGCTTGAACCGCAGACCTTCGGCTCATAAGACCGATGCTCTAACCAACTGAGCTATAAGTGCTATTTAGTACGTAGTAGATAATGTACGAAAATGTAGTGATTACCGAAAAGAAAATCAATAGTTTCAGTTTTCGATTACGAGAACGATGTTTTGGAACTAAACCAATGGGTTTCCATTCATCGTTCAAATCAAAAATAGAGCCTTCAATATATTCATTTTCTGTTTCACTTGCCATATACACCTATTTATATATATCTATTTATATATATGAGCGTAGGTGATTTTTATAATATTCCAGTATGGAACGTATTTGTACTATTTCTCATCATAGCGTCCAACTACATCGGAGAGTTATTTCCTTGTCGCGTTCAAGAATTACTAGTACATAATGTATATCTAAAACACTTTATATCATATTTAACATTGTTATTTTTTGTCGTTTTAACAGACACCTCTTTGATAAAGAAGAAATTCAATGAGGTGTTCTCCGACTCGATAAAATTGTATGTCATTTTTTTACTACTAATCAATTGTAATAAACGATTTTTCGTGGTGGCATTGATATTACTAGGAATCATTTACATAATACAATTGATGAAGCAAGATTACGATACTGATGTGAATGACGAGCACGAAGATAATAATAAATACAAAATCCTGGATAATTTCCAGAAATTGGTATATTCCGTATTTTTCGTTACTCTTGTATTAGGATTTATCATCTACATGGGAGAAAAGAAGATAGAATATAAGAAAAATTTCAGCTATTTAACATTCATATTCGGAAAACCGGGATGCAGAGGTAAAAGTCCAAATACTAAACTATATCAATCGTTTGTCGAGGCGTTTAAACCCTTATAAACTTAAAATGAGCCAATAAATGCGTTCCAAATTTGTATTCGTTTCAACATTTTTCATATTTTGATAGGTCCCATTTCATTTTTTTAGAGTGTTCTTTCAAATCTCGAGTTCCTTGACTATCGCTTTTGGTCACGTCTTCGATACATAAATTCGGATACAATACGACGCAATCTTTATTATACATATTGAATGGTATGTGGTCTATTTTCGTCTCCAATTTACATGCTTTATCATGAATCTTTTTGATAAAATCCTTATCCAAAAGAATTGCGAAAGAACCGCATGTTCTTTTTGCATTATAAAAAGGCGTATGAGACTCTGGCCAATTATATTGCGATGCACCAAGATATACCATAGATTTATTTTGAATCGCGTCTTTCAGCTCAATGACCTTTTCATTCAAATCTTTCATAGGAACAACATTATCTTCAAATATAATGATGCGATTATACTGATTCTTTATCGCATCTTTCAGACAAATTAAGTGATATAATAGATACCCGAATTCGTTTGGATGTTTGATGGACGAATGTTCGTTCTGAATGCGTCTTTTTACGTTTTGAAACATCATCATGTATCGCGTAGAATCAGTTACCTTTGTCATACGTAGTACTTCACAAGATATATTATATTTATTCGCAAATTTTATGAATTTATCCAACTTTTTATTATTATTTATCAAATTAATACAGTATATTTTATCTGCAATTTGATTTAATGGCGATGGTGTTTCATGTTCTATTAATAAGGAGTGATTGTATAAACCTTTCAAATCGTCCAATTGTTTTACAATCTTTCTATAATTCTTGACATTTGGTTCCGGAACATCGATTGTATGTACTACTGCTGGTACAGATACCGGTTTCACAATTGGAGGTACTGGTACTGACACAGGTTTCACAATTGGAGGTACTACTGCTGGTACAGATACCGGTTTGACGATTGGAGGCGGAGATTTATTTCCAAGTTTTATTAGCAAAGTATCGTTATTAAATATCTCTATATCTTTACTGATGAATACATCGCTGAATACATTGGTCGATAGCCCCATAGCGTACTTTATTAAAGTTTGTGTAGGTTTGTTAAAATGATAAAAAATAATATGATTTATTGAAATTTTCACATCATTGATGCCCTTTTGTATTTCATATTTAAATATTAATCGATACTTATGATTTATTGTGTCGCAAAATCTCCTTAAAGTATTATGTTCAGTACTATTGGCTCTGTCTAGACTTGTAAATATCAAGATAACTTCTTTGTGCTTATATCTTGTTAATTGGTTGAACGACAAATAATATCCGATTTCACCGCGATAAAGACGTGTTTTAGTATTAGAATTTATGTAAAACCAACTATTATCATGCTCTAAACTCGCATCTTTATTATACACCGCGGTAATAAAACCAGAGTTTTTGTGTTTTCCGTTTGATTTTGACAAAACCCAGTTCATTTCATTAACATCAGTCGCGGCTGATATCAACTCGTCATTGAAATCTAACAAATACTCATATGGAAATGACTTAAATAGCGATGCTTTACCTGTTCTCAAATGAACGGTAATCCATCCGATAAAGTGTTTATAATCATTGTTTTGAATTATCTCTTCCGGAAAACGGTTATATCTTCGCACCGCGCGAGTTTTTCCATTATTATAAAACACAGGATTACCATAAACAATGGATACATTTTCATTATAAACTCGATTAAGTTTTTCCAGAACTTTATCATTGTATAACCAGTCATCGCCGTCTAATAAACAACATATCTCATCGTCATGGCACTGTTTAAATGCAATATATCGCGAGTATCCCTGTCTATAGTTTTTGTCATTTTTAATCAGGGTACATTTTTTCTGCAAATGATGTTTTTCAACATAATTTTTTACAAGTGAATATGTACCATCCGTTGAACCGTCATCAACATATATTATTCGCCATTTTGTATATGATTGAATTCGAATAGAATTTAAATTCGGTATATACCATTTAGCATTATTGTAAGAGGTTACAATAAACACAAAATAGTGATTTTTCAAGGGAGGCTTTGGATTATATTTGTTACCTAAATTAAAGCTATTATTGAAAAAAATCATATTGTGCATTATATTATATGCTACATTTTTTTACATCACTTACAATCGAATATGTAATATATACCCTGTGAATTCATGATTATTTCGTCGTAATGGGTTCATTACAATATTTAATCAGCAAGTTATGCAGTTGTTTTTTTTCGTATAAATGAGATGAATTATTTAAGTAACGGCGCAAAAACTCACATGGATCTATTTCTTTTGATGGCTTTGTATCACGGATATTTTTAATAGGAACACGTAATGTATGTGGCAGCATTCTCATTATGGACAATTTAATTCTATATCTTAATATTGAATTAACATTTATCAATTTTTCAAACACACATAAATATAATGATTAATACTATTACAATGAGAAAATACATCATATATAAACACGTCATCGATATTACGTGTATATTGTACTGTTGTTATGAGACATATATATCAAGGATTGAGCATAGTCCGTACATATTAGCGCTGCAGCATGTGATGGATATGCCATTTGCTACTATGTCATTATGTATTCATCATATAACCAACATGTTATGTGTCATGGACAATTCAGACGCTATGATATATAGGATTCATTATAGTACTTTGATGCTGTTGTTATATAAATTCTCACAAGAATTCAAAATACATAGTAATGTACAAAAAGTGATGAAAGTGCTAAGTGTTGTGACATTCATTTATTTCCGTAATATAAATCTTTTCAAAGTACTGACGACCTCGCCGACTATATATATCAATATTCTTTACATAGTCAATGTGTATTGGTTGTCATTAATACTTGGAAAAACCGCGCGCGTATTATATTACTATTATCCGTGGCAAAAATACGATAGTCATCTTTACGCGCAATATTTATATGTCGCTATACCCGTGATAAATGTTTTGACATTCCCGCACGATATGTCCTGGTTTCATGTCATTGACATTTATATAGTTTTCATAAGCGCGATTATTTATCATTTATATCACAACAACTATTACGAGTCATTTGCGCGCCGAATTCCCATTGAACCTGATTATTATTTTTATGAAAAAATTGCGCTACAATTGCGTAGTATAGTGGGATTGATAAATGTATGTATATTCAACAATGTTGATTATGGAAATATTATTATACCAATTTCGTTGTCCCTACACTGCCAAATGGCGTATCTCTTTTACAAAGATTATTACAATAATTCAAATGCGGGTGTTTTCAAGTATCAGCGATTGATATTTAAAGTGCCGTTGTTTTATGACGCTTTATGTCTCTATGTATTTGCCGACCTGCATGTAAGAACAGTATTTTATACCACGATATTCTTGGCACTATGTTGCTCGTATAATAAAACATTCGGAAAAAATGACGACCACTTATTGATGATGCCATTTCTGATGAATTACCTCATAATCTCACAGTATTGATGATTTGCGTCTTTTGTGTGTTTTTCTTCTGATTCTTCTTTTTCTGCCGCCTTTTGTCCGAGTGGTTCTAGAAACTTGTTGGTAGAATGGCGTTTCTTTATAGTCGAGTACTTTATTAACTAGTTCTATGTAATATACAAACTGTTTATATTCGGGTGTCTCAATATAGTCTAATTTTTTGAATTGTGTTTTACGCATATAGATAGGTTTCTTTACATTACCATGTACTAAATAACCATAATATACATCACCTAATGTGTCTTTTTCATGACCAGCGATTTTTATAATATCACCTTTATGCGCAGGAATATGTTGACCGGGTGCTCCTACCATTTTGAATTTACGTTTTGACACGGAATGGGATTTTATGGTAATATAATTATCATCCACAACCCCAGTTTCAAAATTTTCCCTTACGATATACAGTCCGGTTATTTCACTCATTTATATATATATAATATATAAATTAGTTTTATCATAACCAAATTAGATTAACGCGATCTTCTATCCGAAATTTTAACACACATGTTGGTTTTGCTGTTCTTACGAGACCCATTTGGGCAGCGCCGTCTTTTCTTTGATTGTTTAAATGCTTTGATGCGCGCATTTATGTCCTTAATTTCGCTATTCACTTCGCGTCTTTTTTCGGTGAGTTTCTTTCTATATTTTGTTGCAATCACTTTTCTTTTCTTGCATTTCATTTTAATCTCAGCACAGTTGATTCCATCGACATTCTCACTTGCTTTTATAATTGCAGCAGTTTCTCTCTTAGAACCAACCAATTCGCGTTTCAACGATTCCTTTCTCCCTTCTAGTGTATTGACAGAAGACATATATATAATAAAAATAAAATAAAAATACTCAATATCAATCATTTCGACCAGTGGCATTATGTAAAAATGGAAACATATATTGCGATTCATTTACTATTTTAGCCAGTATCAATTGATTCTTCTTTTCTGCTTCTTCTTCTGTTACATCTACTCGATTCTTTTCGACATCATTTCCGACATACACCTTTTCGAACTCATCTTCATTCAAAACGATTACACTTGTCACAATGTTGCTAGTCGAAATAATAGATTGATATTCAATATATTTTTTTTCAACTGTTTCTAATAATTTCATTTTTACATTTTCATTAATGTCAAATATACAATTAACTTCTTTGTCAATTTCAACAGTTAATTTGTACATTTTTTTATACGTATCCAATTCTATTTCCATTCGTTTTTGTAAATTCAAAGAAATTTCTATGCTGGTAATCAATCCACACAAGAATGAGAGCGAAGCATTCGTTACAGAAATAGTATTTTGCGAAACATATTTCTGGACACCGATTGCAAAGAAACCGTTTAATCCAGATAATACTAATGAGGGGAGTCTGAAAAACCAAAATAAAAAGTACCTATATCTATTATATCGAACGTTATGATAAAAACCCAATTTAACGCAGTTACGTTTTATTTTATTCAAAATTTCAATCATTTTCTCAATAGTTATTCTGTATTCATTTGAATTTTCTGATGTTTTTAAACAATTTAACTCGGTTGAACAATCTTCTAATTTCGGGATATATTCATCACAATTCATCAAGTATATAGTTCATGGACGAAAATAAAAACGAGACAATAACATATATTAAATAAAAAATATATTTTCAAAACAGTACAAAGAATTACCGATATACAAACCAGTATGATTCCACGTTCCGTTCGAACGCACACACGCTTTATGACTTATAACGAATATAAAAAATGGTCTAAATCTAGCTACAAACCTACCGATAATTATCCGACGCGCACTCACATTATTTTCATTTAGACTTCTTGGCAACTCTTTTCTTGGTCGGCTGTTTCTTAATCGCCGCTCCACTTTGTATAGACTCGCGTTTGGTTTGATATACAATGTATTGTTTCTCAAACTCTTCTAAATCTCGTAGCCACATATCGCGTATAGTGGTTTTTGTCAATATATCTAGCTCTTTCGTTGCGTCGTCGCGCTCTTTCATAATATGCGCTACATTTTCCTCCGTTACTGAATCCATGGGCATCTTTATCAAATACTTGAAGTCACCACCGATTTTATCAAACCCTTCACCGGTCATAAGCTCCTCGACTTGCGCGGCGCTTTTCTTGCGCAAATCCACTGAACCGTTTAAAGTTTGCTGAATGTATTTTGCCTTATTGGATAGCTTCTGTAGCTTCAACGACAGTTCTTCTATCATATGCGCCTTGCGCTTCTCATATACACCATATCGAATATTAAAGAATGCATCTATGATTTCTTCCACGCGTTGATATTTATGTAGTCGTCGGTCACCGTCAAACATGTGAATATTTGCAGTGGATAAGCTGCTAGTGAGTCTCAAGACCTTTTCCAGACCATTGATAAGCGAATCGCCCTCTGACATAAGGTCCATCAATCTGCCTTTTGGAAATGTCACCGTGAAATCGACATGAACTTCAGTTGATAAAGATGTGAAATCCTTGATTACTGGTGTGGTCTTTTTTCCGTTTTTATCCACACCGTCCATCAAGCTTTCCAAGAAACTAGTATAAGGCATCGTCCATGTTCCCACGGGTAGCTCGGTAATATGAATGGTGTTGTCATTGATAACTTCGTAACAACCTTTTACTAAATATTTATGTTCGTCGATTTGCTGAATTTTACCCTTGAATCCTTCGTAATAGGGTACGAATGGCTTGTCATAAGATTGTTGATGCAGTTTTGCCTTCAAATAATCAATGCAGTCTCGTGGGTTAAACGCGGGAATATTGCACGAAAATCCGGTACCGATGCCGGATATACCATTGATTAGAGCAAATGGAATGATGGGTACGTAATATTCCGGCTCTACTAGTGCGCCGTCATCGTCCAAATAGTTCAAAATCGCGTCATCATGTTCGGGAAATATGGCGCGCGTCAAAGGGTTCAACATGGTGAATATATATCTTTCGCTAGCCGAGTCATCACCGCCATGAAGTCGAGTACCAAACTGACCATTGGGTTCCAACAAGTTAATGTTATTGGACCCGACGTAATTTTGCGCCATATTCACTATTGCGCCATTCAGCGAAGCTTCGCCGTGATGATAAGCACTGTGCTCGGAAACATATCCAGAGAACTGCGCTACTTTGATTTCACTGGTGAGCTTACGTTTAAATGCACAATACAGTATTTTTCGGAGCGACGTTTTCAGACCATCGACCATATTGGGAATGGAGCGGGCACAATCATATGTACTGAAGTGGATAAGCTCATTATCGATAAACTCACGATAATTCACATTCGGTTTTGAAGTGTTCAAGTAGCTGTTTTTATCATATGCGCTGAGCCACGTTTTGCGGTCATCGCTGCGCTTTTTATTAAATATCTTGTCAATCATGTCATCGCTTTCTTCGTCATAAACGAAATCCACGATTTTTTTATTAGCGAAGTATTCCTTGAACTCACTACTTGTTGAAGTACCGAGACCCTTAAAATACTTAACGGACCAGCCACGTAGCTGGTCACCTTGTGCCAGTTTCCAAGTGTTATATTCACCTTCGTTGTAAAACACAACAGTTTGAGCGCCCTTTTTAGCACGCAAAATCGGAGTATTCATGAATGATAGGAATCCCGGGATTTTCGTCAGTGATGCCCACTCGCTATGGAAGAGATTGATACACAGTCCTTTGATATGAGAGCCATCATTGTCCTGGTCACAAAGTATCATGATTTTGCTATAACGCAAATGCCTCTTCACGTCTTCCATAGAATCATAGGCACGTCCGTTTTCCAAGCCGAGGATTTTCTTCAAATCGGTGATTTCCTTGTTGGCCGAGATTTTGGCGACCGTTTCACCACGAACGTTCAACAACTTACCTTTTAATGGATAAATGCCGATGACATTGCGGTCGTCGCTGGACAATCCGGAAACAATACCAGACAAGGCACTGAGTCCCTCGCACAAAATCAGCACACATTTGTCGGATTGGTCCGTGCCACTGTAGTTCGCATCGATAAAGTTGGCAATGCCGCGAATGGATTTTGTTTTGGAACCGTCCGTTTTTTTCGCAGCCATCTTGCTCTCCTTTGCTTCTGTCAAACTGCATGCCAGCTCCATAACCCCCATTTTCGCGACTCGTTCTATGAAACCGTCGCTAACCGTGCAAGTCGAACCGAACTTTGCATATGGCGTATTCAAATAATCCTTTGTTTGACTGTCAAATGACGGATTCTCGACATCACATCGTAAGAACAGCAATAGTTGCTCTTTGATAGAGTTTAGATTTACCTTGACCTTTTTCTTTTTTTCGATGTAATCTTGGAGTTTTCGCGTGATTTGTCCGAGGATATGATCCACGTGTTTGCCGCCCTTGTGAGTGCAAATGCCATTGACAAACGAAACCGCCATAAATTCGTGGTTTGGCGACATTGCCACCGCATATTCCCAGCGCTCGTCGTGACTTTCATAGACGCGACCACCACCCTTGTCCTTTGCGCCAATATATAAATCGATATATTGCTGGAAATTTTTCACGGGAACCAATCCATCATTAAAATGAACCTTTATTTTTTTGGCCGAATGGTCTGTTATGGCAGCCACATCAAATGTGCGCTTTTTCAATAAAGCAAACATGTTTTCGGTGATTCCGCTGAGACCGAACCGCGCATAATCGGGCTTAAACACAATCTTGGTATAAGGTTTGGCCTTCGACTTTGTTATTTTTGGCGCACACGTTTCGTTCAGATTGTTCTTGAACTCCTGGGTATATTTGAGACCGCGAATATGATCAACGGTTTCTATATAGCCATAGGAAGACCATATTAGAACCAACTTGAATCCAAATCCGTTTTTACCACCGACGATTTTTTTCTCTTCTTTGTTATAATTCGTGGAAGTGCGCAACTGACCGAAAATCATTTCCGGGATATACACATCATATTCAGGGTGTTTAGCAACATCAATACCATTACCATCGTTTTCCATAATAATCGTACCGTCTTCTTGAACGTGTATTTGAATATTTGTCACAAATCGCTTGTCCAAGAGCGGGGAATGAATCATGCGAATAACATGGTCGCGAGAATTGACGATGCCTTCATCAAATAGCTTATACAAACCAGGAATATATTCGATGGTTTTATGCACGATTCTTTGCTGTACATCGTCATAGACCCACATTTGAGCATCCACATTTTCAATAGACCCAATATAAGTATCGGGATTATCCAAAATATGCTGCTTGTCGGTCTTACGCTGGTATTGTTGTGATAAATCTGTCATGATAAACGAGGATATTATATGATAAGATGTATTGTGTTATTTATAAATCAATTTTTTATTATTAATTTATATACATGTTCAAAAAATATAATGTTATTGAAAAATATTGTAAATGCAATGCCAATAGAAATCCAGTTTATAGTATTTTTCCACCAATCAAAATAAATGATATAAGTAATGCTAATATCAGCGGAGGAGGTTGCAGCGCAACCGATGTATCGTATGGCTCCATTGGTACAAATGAATTAAAAGAGGCCAAATTTACACTGAGTCAAGGAGCAGCTTGGTATAGTTCGAATATTCCTGAAGATATTAGCTTTGTCAGAGGTATAAATATGTCACGAGATGGCATTTACAGTGTATTTTTTTCTGACCGACAAATATTATATTCTTCCAATTATGGACAAAATTACGCGATAATTGGTGCAATAGACGACCCGAGTATGAATAAGAGCTATGTCGATGAAACCGGCGAATATATTATTACGACCTCACAAAATGCATTATATATATCGTATTACACGAACGATGTTCTACAAACATACATGGTTTTATCCGGCCAAGAGACCAATAGCATCGCAGCAAGTGACGATTTCAAGCAAATTTGGTGCCCGACAAATAGCGGAACATATTTATTCAAATACGATAGTTCCGTTGATGTTACGCTATTTGAACAGTTGAAAAATACAAGCAATTGGAAAAAAACGACAAATACGACATTACAAAGCTTAAATGGGCGTGCAGCGGACTCCTCGTCGGACGGGCGCGTATTAATTATTGGTGCAAAAACAATAAAAAATGGATTATTTATATCTCAAGATTATGGTTCGACGTTCACTGATATACAGTCAAGTCTAGAAGTATATGATTCAAATATATTATGCGGGGATGTTTCGGTTTCAGGCGATGGCAACAAATTGATAATATCTGTCTATCAAAATCCGTTGTACCCCATTTACATTGTCACTGTAAATTCATATGATGTATATAAAGTAGTTAAATATAGTGTGAATGTGGCGGTAGATGCATTGAGTTGTGGCAACAGTTTGGTAATATATAATGCTTACGATGACGAAATTGGTCCATTGAGTGCGGAAAGTTATTATAGTAATTTCACCAATACTGTAAAGCAACAAGTGCCGGTACCGGTAGAAGTACCCACTACAAATACATCCTATAATACTGTACAGCAAAGTTGTAAAATGGCGTATTCACAGTCTATACAGGCGCAATTTAAACCGTCGGAAAGTACCACAGTTACTGGTGGTAATCCATATGGCAGTGCGACTTTTGCACTTAATAGCGAAAATTGTAAAAAATATTTCAATAACTACGCTGGAATGCCGAGTCCTCCTGTGTTAAGTGGCGCCAGTACATTTGCTAGTAATAATTATGCGACTTTTACTATTAATACACAAGCAAATATCACTGCAAGTCAAATTACCATTTACTATTACGACCAAATAATCAATGGAGATTTATATATCACTGGTTCAAATGGCGTTTTTCAGGCGACTTTTCAAATACTGTTGGATTTAGGAACATACAATATTTACAGCACGTGTAAAAACAATACTGGTCGAAAGTCAATGCCGTCAAGCAGTTATACATTCACAATTGAGGTATAATAAAATGTAGTATATGTATATAATGGCTCCTCCGCGTCGCAGAAGTTTCCGCAAAATTCGCAGCAAAAAGAACAAGTCCAGGTCCAATAGGCGTACCATGAAATCAAAGACGAAAATAATTAATCCTTATAAGAGAGGGTCTATACATCGTCTATTAGTGAATATTCTTTGAAAATAAGACTATATTTTATTTTCAACATCTACGCATTCTCGTTATACGTTTTCATACCGCCAGCAAAATCGGTAATATTGACGAACCCTTTTTTCATTAACTCTTCGGCGCATAATACAGAAGCATTGCATTTGGTATGTGCGCAATAAACGACGATTGGTATTTCATATAGTTGTAACATCTTCTTTGATAAATATGTATGTAATTTAGGATAATGGAGTTTTATCACGTCGGAAAACCACTGACGTAACTCGATAACACTCATTTTTTTCACGTCTTTAACGGACAAGTTATATGAATTCGGAATATGGTCTTTTGCATAATATTGACATGGCAATGCGTTGATAAAAACACTTAGGCCACTCTTTAGCATTTTTTTAGTATCTTTGTAATCTGAATCACAAAGAATTACTCTTGTATATATTTGCGGCAACCACTGTGTTCCACTTGCATTAGATATAACAAAATGAATGTGTTTAAAAAACGACTGGGGCTTGGAATCACCTTTTACAACAGTGCTATAGATTTGCGGACACATGAATTGGATTTTCGCCTTCCCTTCGGCATTAGTCTTTACAACGCCACTATTTTCGAAATTGTGATAGGCTTTTTTGGCATCTAGCGGCATTGGACTAAGTCCAGTCTTCGGAAGAGCCGCCCAATACAATATTTTTTTATTCGCCGCACGCTTTCCCAGGTCCAATGACAAAGATGTGTCGTATTGTAGCGGTTTTTTACACGCAAAACCGTGTTTTTCTATAAATTCTTCAACATAATCGCGTTTTTCTAACCATATAGGTTTCATGTCACTGTTTGACTTGACTACCTTTTCGACGCTGAAATCTAGACAACTGGCACAAGACATTTATATAATATGTATATATTTATTTCGCCCCGCCACAAGAACCACATTTCGTAGGTTTCTCTGATAAAAGACGGTTCATTAAACTGGCACTCCTAACAATCGGTTTATTTATAGTGGGTTGCATTTTAACTGCCTTCTTGGGTAATGCAACGGGGGCATTATTTCTTGTGCTAAAATTCATACATAACATCAATATATATATAGTTATCAAAAAAATTGAAGAAAATTTATCTTAAAAAGCTGACAATATCATATACAACCAACATTATGGCGACAAATGAGCTATATAATATCGATATTTCTAAAATCATGAAAAATCCGGACATGAAGCCGCGGAAAAATCCGATACATACAAACTTCGTGGATAAGCAAGAGAAGGTGTTCAGTAAGTTTGACATTAGTGATAATCATTATTTGGGACACGGTGGTCACAATATAGTATATAAATCTGACAATTTCACATTACGTATTTCTCGCAGCATTTTCGACACAGATGACGAGCCCATTGACCAGGATAAATTTATATCGAAGAGTCAAAAAACCCGCGACGAAGAAGTATTACGTAAGGCAATTAAACATGGGCTGAGTCCTAGAGTGTATTTGTTGAGCAATATTGAAATGGATGGTAAAATTCATCGATATTGTATAATGGAATCTTACGATATAACCTTATCTAAATTTATTCGGCAACGAAAAATGAACAACATTGTGAAATTAGAGCAGTGTCACTATGGTGATGTAGAGAGTATATGCAGTGATATTTCTGAACAATTAATGGATTTATCTGAGCGTGTCACAGATATCGGTATTGTATATTATGATTTCAAACCCGACAATGTGGTAATGAATATAGACAGTATAACTGGGAAAGTATCATTGAAGTTAATCGACTGGGATGGCGAATTTTGTATAGAAGAATCATGGACTCATGAATATAGAGACACAATAATATTTCTAAATTTGTCAATCTGTGCTTATTATTTGTATTATTATTACAACTGTAATATACTATGTAAAACGGTCCGACAGCTCTATTCGCGTGAAAAAATTTACAAAATATTTGAAATATTAAACAATTATGATAATCAATATATCACGATAATTTTGCATTATTTCCATCGCTCATTCGGTATGTCAGAATTAGAAAAAGATTCTTTCGATGAGAAAAAAAACGATGATATGAAGCGTTTGGAAAAAAAAATATGTCATATGATAAAGTGCGGTACTCGACTATCTAACCAATCACAGGAAGAGTTCCCATATAATTAGCGCATCCATCGGCATTCCAAGAAAACTGAATGGCATACATTTCCACGCCATTTTTTCTGGCCTCGAAGAATGCCGCACGATATATAGCGTCTATTACACTGGGTTGAAAACACTTCGCATCTTCCCGTTGAATGACATAGCACATGATTGAACGATAATCGCGTTTTACTAATTCTTGCAGGTCATGCAGGTGTTTCAAAGCGCGCGGACTTATCGGTGCTTTAGCCGTTTTGCGATATCCATCGGGGAAATATGCGACTTTATCATTATATTCCAGTTGTTCGAACAGTTCAGGGTCTATATTTTTCTTTTCTTTTTCTGTACAGTCAATATAATCAGCAAGTGGTACATTTTTCACCTCGAGAACGAAGTTGCGACCATCGCAATCTATGCCCGCAAAATCGAATCGTGAATTGGTATTTTCGATATGTTTTTCTCGACAAAATGTCGCCGGATTCTGTAGAAAGGGCAATATGTTTTTATGGAGACTTATATCAACCAGCGTCTCGGCTAACTTAGGATTGATTCCGATGTATATGTTTTTATCGACTTTTGGCTGATAAAAATATGCTATTTGTGCGGTATACTTACATACTTTGGGTTTGTCATTGAGAGTCACTAGCACATTGCTGTCTTTGTCACATAACCCACAACAACCCAATGCGGGAGTATGAATCTGTGCGACATCATCTTCCAATAAACCATCAGCCACATATGGCGTCTTTGATACTGCCGACGGGCGCTTTTGGATTTTACAGTTGTAAACTTCAAGATGATACATGTTTTGTACATTTCTTCATTATCCTATAAAAAATATCAATTTTTATCAATAATTATATATGATGAACTTGTTGCATAGTATGAACATATGAAACATGAAATGGAAATAAAACCACTTATCATATTTCATTTTATGATACATACATGACAAAGAAAAATTACTCAAAATCCCAACTAAATTACACCATGCCAAATATTTCATATTATCTTTTATGTTGTAAAAACCATATATAAAAAACGACCCCCCTGCAATATTCGCAAATGATATATCCATCATTCGTTTATATTTATTTTCACTGTCGTACCAATATATTATGGAACAAATTGCACTAATTAAATCTATCTTATATAATGAATTTTGAATACAATATCCATAATAAGAAGATGCAAGAAACGTGGCGCTGGAGCATATTAATAATTTATTTGAAAAATGCATATTAAATATATATTTCTAATTTTATACCGTTGTTATCAATAATATATTGGTAGTAAAAAATTTAAAAAAGTGAATGTGTATATTTATATGTTATCAAATGAAAATATACACGAAGTTGTCTATAATTATATAAATCAAGATGAAAATGTGCGAAACATGTACGGACATATATCTACTTGGGATACATCGAATGTGACAAACATGACCTCTTTATTCGCGGATAAAATCGAGTTTAATGAGGATATTTCTTCGTGGGACACGTCAAACGTTACTGACATGTCACATATGTTTCAAAGCGCCAAGAAGTTCAATCAATCGATAGAGAAATGGGACACAAGTAATGTTATCACTATGAGTCACATGTTTAATAATACTAATTTGTTTAATCGCAATTTGAGCTCATGGGATGTTTCGAAAGTGAAGACAATGAACCATATGTTTTACAATACTAATAAATTTAATCAGCCATTGGAATGGAGAGACCTGAGTAGTCTAGAAAACACAAATTACATGTTTTATCATGCATCGATGTTCGACCAGGACATTTCGTGGAATACTACGAATTTACAAACCATGCGGGCTATGTTTTTCGGCGCTTCTGTCTTTAATTCGGAAGTGAATTTGGATACGCAAAATGTATCAAACATGGGCTACGTATTCAATAATGCACATAATTTTAATCAAGATATATCACAATGGAACACGTCAAACGTAATAAATATGGAGTCTATATTCCAAAACGCACGAAAGTTCAACCAACCTCTTGCAAAATGGGACGTCCAAAACGTTGAGAATATGAAGTGTATGTTTTTCAACGCAAAAGCATTTACGTATTCTGTAAAAAGGTGGAACGTGGAGAACTGTGACGATTTCGAAAATATGTTTAAGGGTGCTGAAAAATTTAAGGCGCGTTATGATACAGAAAATACACCCATGTATATATTTTTTAACGAACCATTGGATGACAATACTATTTATCAAGCAATTGAATTGTGGTTTAATGATAAAGAGGCTGTTGAACGTATATATGGCGATATTGAGCGATGGGATACCAAAGAAGTTACGAATATGGAAGGATTGTTTAAAGACCGCAAAGATTTTAATGAACATATCAGTTTGTGGGATACAGATAATGTTGTAAATATGAAAGAAATGTTCATGAATGCTAGTTCGTGTGTTTGTAATATAGAAGCATGGGATGTGTCAAAAGTCAAAGATTTCACTAGAATTTTTTTCAATTCACCCATGAAAGCAGAGTGGGTACCCGAGGAGAGGTTGGAAAAAGAGAGGTTGGAAAAAGAGAGGCTGGAGAAAGAGAGGCTGGAAAAGGAGAAGCTGGAGAAAGAGAGGTTGGAAAAGGAAAGGCTGGAGAAAGAGAGGTTGGAAAAGGAGAAGCTGGAAAAAGAGAGGCTGGAAAAGGAGAGACTAGAAAAAGACAAGCTGGAAAAGGAGAAGCTGGAAAAAGAGAGGCTGGAAAAGGAGAAGCTGGAAAAGGAGAAGCTGGAAAAAGAGAGGCTGGAAAAGGAAAGGCTGGAGAAAGAGAAGCTGGAGAAAGAGAAGCTGGAAAAGGAGAATCAGGAAAAGGAGAAGACAGTTGAAAAATCAAAAATCAAGTTAATCAAGAACCTTGTACCATTGAAAGAGTCAAGACCGCATATTTTACATCAGCAGACTCAGTCTAAAAAGATATCCCTTGACGATTTGAAAAATAAATCTAAGAGTAGTGCGTCAATGCCCATAATCTTAGGAAAAGAGAGGGTACGTTTCTTCATGTAAAAAAATTGATTTATTTTTATATCATATAAAGCATGGTATAAAATACACGAATAATATGGAGGATAAGAGATTAGAACGTCTTACTTATCAGAAGGAATATAATGAAAAGAACAAGGAAAAGGTAGCTGACTATCAAAAGATTTATTACCAGCGAAGAAAGGCCGAATTACGGGAAAAACAAAAGGTAAAGCAAATGAATATGACCGATGATGAAAAACAACAATTATTAATGAGAAATCAGAAATATGCCGAACGTTGGCGTAGTAAAATGACCGATGAAGAAAGAGAGCGTCGCAGAGAGCTACAGCGAATTTATCGCGAAAATAACAAAGAAAGAATAGAATCTTACAGGCAAAAAGCAGCCATGAATAAAAAAACATCAAAGAAACCACTTAATATGGAAAAGTTGAATGACCCCAACTACTATCGCTGCAATTGTGGGAAAATTGTACATAAATGTAACGCGAAACGTCATGAAAAAACAAAGACTCATATGAAATTATTATGTGAAATAATCAATGACCCCCAAAATGACGAAAAATGTTGAAGTAGTATATAATGGACATCGAATATTTGACATATAATGAAATAGATGAATTAAGTATTAGTGTAAATGAATACTTTTTTTTACTTGCATGCAAAAACGGGTATAAAGAATGGCTGGATTGGGCACAGAGTTTTGACCCATCATTGACTATCAATATGAAAAACAATTTACCGTTTCAATTAGCTTGTGAGAACGGAAATTTGGAAATTGTGAAATACTTTGGAAATAAATATAAATATCTGGATTTTCACGATGTGGATTTTTTATACAGCTCTCTCATATCTTGTCACTATGACATGGCGATATACATTTATGAATGCTTTCCACAACTATATGACAGAATGATACCAATCGATTTACTCGAAATATTTTCACTGTGGTCCATAAAAGATAAGTCAATGGCTATGTGGCTGTACGACGCGGTCAAAGACATTCCAATAAATTTGTTCAATCACGAGATATTTGTTTCAATTTGTAATAATAACGATATAATTTTAGCAGAGTTCTTGGTTAAACGACGACCGAATAACTACTACATTCAAGTGATAGATAATATCGTCATACATTATGAAATAACATATGCTCTTAACATAATTAAAACAATCGAAAAGTCCAAAATAAATCCCGATATTTGTTGTATATGCTTTGATAATGACTCGAATATTTATACTTCATGTAATCACATGTTTTGCGATATATGCTTAACAAAACATTACAATCGAAACGGCAATAAATGTCCATGTTGTAGGAGGGAAAATTTCGAAACGGATTTGTATAGAATTGTGTGAAATTATATTTGTATATTAGATATGAATAGCAGTCTTTGTAAAAACAACGGAAAAATAACTTATGAAGATAGAAAAAAAGGCAATACGATTCCATTCTTGGAAAGTATGGACCATAAAGTGTTCGGTAAAATGCGTCGCCGATATAGCAAAATGATAGCTTAAATAACTCGCCATGTGTCAAAACTGGTGTTATAGTCGTCACTATTGGTTCGGATGATTTTATATTGATTCTTCTTATAAAACCGTCGCCGTTGATACCACTGATTTTCGAAACAGCCATGCGAGTCACATATATCCACAATAATCGGATTTTCATGTTTCATCCGCAAAATTCGTCCCACGCTCTGAGTTATATCGGATTTGGGCGTCGCCATAATCAGACGACTCAGTGTTTTTATATCTAGAGCTTCCGCTGCCATTGCATACGTTGCGATGACAATTTGCTTTGTCTCCGTTTCTTGGAGGTCTTTTTGTTTCATTCCGCCGATGTAATACCCAGCGGTCGCGATTTCCAAATGCGTTACTTTCTCATAAATATACTTGAGAATTGACTTATTGTGCGCCAAAATCATAATTTGCCCGTCCGGATTTTCCTTTATTAGGTCGCCGATAATTCGCACGATGAAATCGCTCCGTGGTCCATATTCGCATAGTTTTCGTATCATCGTACTGTATTTGGTTTGTCCGCGGAAATCCACTTCCACTTGGTTGAATTCATCGTCCAAACTGCGATAATCTATGGCCCGCACGGTGACCTCATCTTCGCCTTCGCGCTTCTCACTGTAAATCTTCGGACCGATAAACATGTACAATAACTTCGTTAATTTATCCTTGCGCTCCACTGTTGCAGAAATCCCCAGCATATAAGGCGTAATGGTCTTTAACAGTGTCTTGGAGAATTCTTCACTGCCGATTCGATGCACCTCGTCGATTATTGTCAAACCGAACTGGTCGTATATGCTCTGGTCGTACGTTTTGGTATACATTGTCTGTATCATCCCGATTACAATATCTTTGTCCTCTATGTCACATATTTGGGCCTGTATCTTTCCCACGCGCGCATTGGGGACAAACTCTTCGATGCGTTCTATCCACTGATTCATCAAGAATTCTTTATGGACCAATATTAACGTTTTTTTCTGAATGTTACAGATTATTTTCAATGCCATAACGGTTTTGCCCTTACCACAAGGAACCTCTAAAATACCTCCACCACTCCCGTGTTGAACATGGTCCATATAAACTTTGATGATTTCCTCTTGGTAGTCACGCAACTGTTTCGCAAACTCCAGCGACACATCTGTTCCTGGACTAATTTCCGTTTTTGTCGGAGCTCCAAAGTGTTGCTCGCCATAAAATCGCGGGACATAGATTTTATTGGCATTTTCGCGATAAACGGGAAACGCATCCACGGCGACCTGACCAAATCGCTGCCCCGGGGTTACTGGCTTCATCAATAAATCATTCTTAATATCATGTATTTGGCTTTCTTTCAACTCAGACTTATATAAAGTGTAGCCTTTTTTGCCTAAGTATCCTGACATAGTTTATATAAATGTAATTATTTATATAATCGTTTCAATTTTTCTTCTTTCTTGTTGTCCCCTTCCTTTTTTTCCTTAAAGTTTTTCGCCCTCCTCTTTGATTCGTATTCATTTTTAAAAGTTCCTTTTTGATACGGAGCCAATCGGCGTCTCTTTCATATGCTTCTTGATATTGTTCGTGACCAAGTGTTCGGTAATAATTTTCTCTTATTTTGCGTGCTTTCTCATCTGTGCCATGAAGTTTTCGGTAATATTTTTCTCTGAATTCTGATTTCTTCTTTGTGCGGCCTTCATCGGATGGTGGGTTTTGCATTCCAACTTTAGTTTTATCTTTCAATGTTTTTCTGGAATGACGCTTAGGTTTTTGTTCGGAACTAATTTCTACGTCACTAACTGATGTCGAATCATCTTCTAAATCAGGGATACCACTCGGTGATATTTTCTGCGTTCTTCTCTTTCCACTACTACTCATATACAATAGACAAAGATTTAAAAATCCATTTTATCAACTTCAACAATTTCAATCCCCAGTTTCTTCGCTTCATCGATTTTGCTCGAACTATGTTCCATGCTCTTCACTAACAAAATATCCGTGTTTTTACTTACACTTGATCCTAGTTTAACCCCTATTTCTTTGAACTTTTGCTCTAAATCTTTATTTCTGAAACCAGTCATCACGATTGTTTTGCCGGACAATGGGTGCGTCTTTATTTTTACCGCGCGTTGTTCCAATTTGTCTAATAAATCACATTCTCGCAAAAACTCGATAAACTTCGGGATATTTTCAACGAACACTTGCGCAGTTTTCTGCTCAATTCCTTTAATCTTTGATAAAGTGCCTACATTTTGAACGCTCGAATCTTTGAAAATCTCCGGATATGCATCAAGAATTAACTGGATTTTCTTCTCACTAAACCCCCTTCCCATTGTATTACTCACCGCCGCCAATGTCACGAGAGATGCCTTTTCTATGGCTAACTGGATACCACGGTGTAATTTTTCCGCGGTTTTATCTTTGAATCCCTCGACGCCAAGCAGCTGTTCTTTGGTAATATGCGCGATTTTATAAATGCTGTTATATCCCGCATCAATCAGTTTCTTCACGTTACCTGGGCCCATACCATCCACTTCAATCCCCTTGAAAAAAAGAGTTATTGTCTTTTCTAAAACAACGGACGATGAGCCTTTATCTTTCAGCATAATATCCACACCAGTGTCGTTATAAACATATTCCATTTCCGGCATCTTTGCCTTTTCGGCGGGTACAGTCACCGATTTGATATATGGTATGACGTCACCAGAACGGACTAACATAATGACCGCGCCTACGCCAATGCGATTTTTCTCGATAAAGGCCGCATTGAATCCCGTGGCATATGTAATTGTCACACCGCCAAGTACCACTGGCTCGATTTGTACTCGAGGTTTCAAATAACCATCCTTTGATGCGCTCCATAATACATCGACCACATGAGCCTCCGCAATTTGGTCAGATAAAACCATCTTGAATGCGAAAGCGTGTTTAGGATTGCCGGAGGTGCGTTCATATACTGCGTCATTACAAACGATTATGCCGTCGATTTCGTATCCATAATTCCCCCGCCAATTGACCAATAAATCGGATAAATTCGGGTTTGTCAATTCGGAAAAGGACAAAACTCGATTTTGTACCGCCTCGACGTTCATTCGTTCCATCAGATTCATTTGCACGGAGGGTTTGAGTTGTTCATGCGTGTAGTCCGGATGTTTAATCAGTTCGTATGCCACAAATTTTATATCGCCATATTTATTCGCATCTTTGGTTTTTTGATTGACGATTCCGGCGACCAAATTGCGCGGATTGGCAAAAGACGATTTGTATTTGGATTCAAACACGGATTTCTTGATGATGAATTCACCGCGCATAACCACGCCTTTTACATCAGGTAACTGTAAATACGGAATCATGTGGCTAATGTCTTGGCCTACTTTACCGTCACCACGTGTATATAATTTGGATTCACCATTTTCCGTGGTGTAAAGACCACTCACGCCATCGAGCTTACATGATATAACATATGGCCCCGGGTATTTCGTTTTCCATGATTCTAAAATGCCGCTATCCGGTTTGATTTTATCCATGGACCACATTTCATAGGGGAGTTTTGCCTTATTTTTAACGATGGGTGCTCCCACGTCTTTAAGCGCACCGTTGTCGGGATATTTTTTTTCGACGTATTCATGCATAATGTCATAAGCATTATCTTCCATAAGTGGTTTCCCCTTTTCATGGAAAGCAGTATTTGCGGCTTTAATCATGTCACCGAGTTCTTTTTCGGATAGAGAGTCTAATACGCTAATACCTTTATTGACAAACAATTTTATATTTGCTCTGGCGGTTGGCGTTTTCTTTGTTTCTTTGGACTTTTCCATTGATTCTGTTTTCGCTTTATCTTTATCTTCTTTTTCTGCTGGCATTAAAAAAGGCGCTTGTTTTTTATTTTTTCGGGTACATTTACCATTGACACAGTTATTGTTTTTACAATTTTTATGAGTAGTACAATGCTCACCTATCTTCGCCTTCGACATATATACTAAAATCAGATATTTATTTGTCTTCTATGGCGCTTTCCGTTCGCTCATGTGGTTCCTTAAATTTCATTTGTAAAAAGTCGAATATGACTCGTTCATTTGGAAACGCCTTATCCACTTTGGCGCCCTTTTTCCGGCCTTCCATTTTCGAAAAACCGTGTTCATTTAGCGTGTATCCCATTTTCAGTGCTCTTTCCCGCATGCCAGTGTTGAATTCTTTGCTTCCAGTGAAATATAGCAATGCAAACGGATATGCAGTCCTCGGTGTGAAAAGGAAATCTACTCGGCGCGCGATTTTATGTCGCGGCAATTTAGCAATTACCAAACATTTGGTGGGACCTCGCGACAATACTTCGAGAATTACTCCCTTATCAATGAGCGCATCAACAAAGGCCACATATTCACTTGCCTCACCGGTCAAAATAACGTCTATATCACCCGAGTCGGGTTTTTGGCGCCGATAACTGCCGACAATCTCCATATTTTCGCCATACAACTTGCCAAAGAGAGTATTGTAGGCATCAATCTCGCGGCGTGGAATACGTTTCAAAATGTCCTCATAATACTTGAGTCCAATCACTTGTTTGTCATTTAACAAATCTTTGTTTTTTCGCAATTCTGCGATGGAATATATTTCTTCTTTGACGATTTCTTCGGCCTTTTTCTCGCCTACTCCGTAAATATCCATGAAAACGCGCATGGCGTGGCGCTCTTTTAGTAATTCCGATTCTTCTTCCAAAATGGGCAATGAACCGGTTTTAGTGAAAATCTCGAGTTTTTCTTGGATGGCTTTACCTATGCCAGGCAATCCGCGCAAATCGTTCGGACCAGAAATATCGCCGTCGTAATTCATTATAGTTTCCCGCGCATTTGCATATGCTTTAGCACGCATATATTCTTTGCGATGTTTCATGATATGGACAAGGTCGTTCATTAGGTTGATGTAAGAGGAATTCATTGCTGATATAGTAATATCATTCTATTTTGATAAAATCGTTTCAATTTTTTTGTAGAATTTACTTATGAATATATTATCTAATAGTAAAATATAATGGGGAAATTTATTACTGTTAAAACATCAGTTTTAGAAATCATAGTATTCTTAATATTTATCGCTTATTTGTTATTCCCGATTGAAACACCCGAATCTGTAGTATCATTCGCAAATTCTTCTGTGGGTATGGGTTTAACAATTCTACTGGTATTGTACTTAATACTCTATAGTCATCCGGTACTAGCAATTGTTGCGGTTGTCGTGGCGTTCGAATTCTTCAGACGTAACGCACATGCTGACTCCAAATCTGTGAAACACGTTTCTTTCGATTTATCTCAAAGTGCTAAGGACAAAGAAATGAAAAAAATGAACCCTCCACAATCGACTTCTTTGGAAGAAGATGTTATCAAGAATATGGCGCCACTTAAAACCGAGAAGGTCGAAACATCCTTCAAACCTGTGACAGATAACACGCATCATGCTATGTCTTTGTAAATTATAAAATATTATTTATAATTTATGGTGATGATGATTGAATAGACTTATAGCTAGGAAATAAATTAATCAACTTCATGCTTTTCCACTTATTACTGACTTCGTTAAAAAATTCTTCTCTATTTGCTGTAGGTAATTTGGATGTATCATTTGTCCATTGTTTCATTTTTTCCGTGAATCCAAATGTTGGAGTATTTGTTTTATTATAATATGCCAGTCCAATGATGGTAAGGAAAAAAAAGAAAATGAATAAATCGTAAAGGAAAATTACTACAGGCAATTTTCCCTGCGAACTATACACTGAGCTTATAATGATTATAATGATTAAACCAATAACTATTAAAAATCTCTCAAAATTTACAATTGTTTTCATCATATCGGTCAATATGACATCGATATCGCCCTCTATATTCCCACCTGCGTATGCGTCTGGATTATCCATTCCTACAAAAAGACTACTCACACCGGAATATATAGAACCTTGAATAAAGAATAATAAAAGAATAAATGTACCATACAGTAAAATTGCCATTAAGGCATAAGCATTTCCAAGGGAATTGTCCATTGTTGCCGATAAATCCGCAGAATATAATGGAACTAATTCATCTGAGTCATATGGTACATTATCGCATTCCATCCACGAATCACCGGAAATAGTATAAACCGGAAAAGCGGACTCTCCGTCTGCAACTTGATTACCTGAAGAATCCATGTATATGACATCACCACTTGCATCAACTTCGGGAACGGTAACATAAAGCCCTTCAATAATATTCCTTGGTTCTTTGAAAATTGGATTTTTGACGAGCCCATTAAAACTGGAATGTACATTTACGGGTTTTTGAAACGTGATTAAAATGCCGTCACTTGTTTCCGTATAAATACAATTATCCTCGTCCTGTAACACATTATTCAAGTCTAATTCAACATTGCTGTTTGTGAATAGCTTATCGATTTCATTTGGGAATGCATATTCATCGGATTTCAGTAAAATTCGCAAGTATATTTTCTTACCATAATTACAGGTGCATTCGTTTTCGATAATAATTTCGCCATCTGCATCATTAGAGTTAGAAAAAACATATAAGTTGCGGCATACATATTTCTTCAATTCTTTGGAGTCAGACATAAGCACGTTCGGTTCATTTGGACGGCCTTCATAAACAAAATGTAATCCTTGTTGAACACCGGATTTTACTGCTAAAATATTATAAAAATTATATTGTAGTTCTTTATTGTCCATAATCTTATATATATATAACATTATAAAAAATAGAAAATTATTTGGCATAACACGGTACATCATCAAGGTCGATAATATCTGCCGTCTCATTTTCGGATAATGTGTATTCGTATTGTTTAAAGAAATCGTATTTAAGTTGATTTTCAGGCGTATGAGCATGAACCGTTCGTGCGATCATTTTGTATAACTTGAATTGGGGATATCTCTCGCTGCCGTTTTTCTTGTATAGTATGCTGGTTTCTTTGTCATCTAAACACCATCTGTATATGGTTTTCTGTAATTCATTCATATTTTCGGGCGACTCATCGTCAATAATAAAGTCATAAATGGAACAACCTAAACGACATAAATCGAAACTATAGTTCGGTTCCAATACGGGTTTATCGGAATTATAATAAGGTTTGAAATTGTACTGAGTGGCTGCGTCTCCGCCCGGCGCGAAGCTGTCGCTGCAGAACAAATGCCCTTTATATTTGTAAATACTGCGTCCAAAGTCGATGATTTTGAAGATTTTCCCGTATGTGGGTACTTTGTAAATCACCTCGTTGTATTTGAAATAAATGAATTCTTTGTCAGTTTCCTTAAAAACGATATTATTGGTATGTAAATCGTTGTGTGTAAAATGAAATGATTTCTGGAATACTAGCAAGGACATGATTACTTGTAGCAGTGCAGCTGAAGCACTTTTGTCATCCAACAACTCATTTTCGAATAGATAGTCGAGGGTATTGTCGCATTTTTCGAGACAAATCATTTGAACTGGAAATTTGTGGATGTAAGCATACATGCTTTCGCATATTTCTTCGCCGTCACCGTCTTCATCTTCATCTTCATCTTCATCTTCATCTTCGCCATCTTCAGAAGAACTATCATCAAAACCACTATCGTCATCTTCTTCAACATAGTCCGAATCATCTGAATCTTTGTCATTATTATATACTTCTTCTAATTCAGTCAATGTTTCGACTTTTTCTCCCTTTTCCTCATTTTCACCATCTAACTCTTCTATATCAAGTGTAATATCTTCATCGCTAATACACAATCTATCTTTGTTTTTTCGAGAGTTATTATCAATAAAAGACTGGATGAATTCATATTTAGTAAAATCAAATACTTTGTTCATGTTTTCCATGAAATACCTAGAATCGCTTAAATATTCAAAGTCATCTGCAATATCAATTTTGTATTTATCTTGCACCGCTAAAAACGAGCCGTAGAAGTCCAAGCATATTTCGATATTATGCTCATTTAGTAATTTGCTACTAAGGAAGCTAAAGAAGCAATCTACATACGATGAATTGTTTGTGTCATTTATTTTAGTAGGATTCTTTGCGCTTTCTAAAGTGGGAAGTGCAATCAGTTTCGGATCATTCAAATCGTATTTACCGATGAGATATTTAACAGGGTCCAATAAAGGTGAGAATTTGATGAAGCTTTTTCTCGGAATCAAGGATGGGTCATCTTTCGTGAAAACATTTTCTAAATCCGATATTTGATATTTATGATTGAAGCCGATTTTGTCATAATTAGAATTGTCCATATTGAAAAAAATGTCATATATCGGATTGTATTTCTGAATAGTACAATTAAATGGTTGATAGTCGTATTTGATATCGTCTTCATTTAGAACAAATTGCGAATTCATTTTTTCGATGTCTAAATCACGTATGATGGAGTAGTCGATGGAAATATTAGCAGACATTTATAATGATTTGGAATATTATAAAATTATAAATTAAACGTTTTCTCGTTAATACATTGCCTTAAAAAATATTTATGTATAGTAAAATGACTTTGGAACTGAAAAAATTCAGCATGCGTGATATAACATTCAAGCCGAATGAGAACAAGGGACCAGTTTGTGTTTTGATAGGAAGACGTGATACCGGTAAATCCTTTTTAGTGCGCGATTTATTATTTTATCACCAAGACATACCGATTGGAACTGTGATTTCGGGGACAGAAGCAGGTAATGGTTTTTACAAAGAACATGTGCCTAAATTATTTATCCACGACGAATACAACACAGTGTTGATAGAAAATATATTGCGTCGTCAAAAGACAGTAATGAAGCAAGTTAAAAAGGAGTTGGAAACATACAAAAGAACATCTATTGACCCACGAGCATTCGTCATCATGGACGATTGCTTATACGACCAGAGTTGGACCCGTGATAAAATGATGCGATTGCTTTTTATGAATGGGCGTCATTGGAAGATAATGTTGATAATTACAATGCAATATCCGCTGGGTATTCCTCCCAATCTGCGTACCAACATTGACTATGTTTTCATTTTACGTGAGCCATATTTGACAAATCGTAAGCGTATTTGGGAAAATTATGCGTCCATGTTTCCTACATTGGAGAGTTTTTGTGCGGTTATGGATTCGACTACGGAGAATTATGAGTGTTTAGTAATAAATAACAACGCTAAATCGAATAAATTAACCGACCAAATTTTTTGGTATAAGGCGGAAAATCATCCGAATTTCAAATTGGGTTCCAAGGAATTTTGGGAAGTCAGTAAAAACATTGGTTCTGACGATGAAGACGAGGCATATGACCCAAATAATCATAAGAAAAAGAATAAGGGGGCGAATATCAACGTCAAAAAGTCTAATTGGTAACAAGTGGTGCAGCCCCTTGTATGAACCCTCTGTTAAGGCTGTGACCCTTGTACGAGCCCCCTTATTACACGCGGCGATATTTATGATAATTCATATTTACAAACACCACGCCCATTTCATCCGGCTTTATATATTTATGGACATGTGTCAAACACTCTATAACTTGAGTTTGAACAATACATGGTGTATTATATTCCAAATCATTAGCATTTTTCTCATATAGGTAGAATGAATAATCTTTTTCTAAAAACTTGTTTTTCATTTCTTTACAAATGTGTGATTTGCCAGTAGCATCACCGCCGTATAACACAATGCTTTGTTTATTTTCAATGGCTTGCTCGATAGTTTTCTTGGCGCGTGCATATTGCTCGTCGAAATTAACAGGTGCGGACATGGTATTATAATATTTATAATACTTAATAAAAGAATCAATTTTTTGTTAAATGAAAAAAATATCTATCTAACTACTACCTAACTACTACCTAACTAATATCTATCTAAAGGTCCTGAATTTCGACCGGGTCTTCAAACTCAGGCATATCATCTTCCGAGAAATAGTCTCTCAACAAGTACCGCGTCAAGAAGTATAGTCTAGCACCTCTATCTGTTGTAACAAACACCTGATATACAACACCATTGGTTGCACGAAACAACTTGTGAAGTCTTGCGCCACCACTTGACTGTCCATATTCGACAATATCGAGTTCGGGGTTGTTCAAGAATTCGCGAATTACGTTTCGTGCATGTGGCAAGTACGGCTCAGAAGGCATCGCACACACCGAATCAGGAGGAATATACATTTGTTTGGCACTCAGATTCTTTGACAAAGTCTCAAGCTTTTGAGTTTCAGTATCTTCAACACTTGGAATTTCAGTATCTTCAACACTTGGAATTTCAGTATCTTCAACACTTGGAATTTCAGTATCTTCAACACTTGGAATTTCAGTATCCTCAACACTTGGAATTTCAGTATCTTCAACACTTGGAATTTCAGTATCTTCAACACTTTGGGACATGGGTTCAGACAAGAAGCTGGGGTCTTCAAAGTCAGGCATATCACCTTCCTCGAAAAGGTCTCCGAGTAAGTACCGCGTCAAATAGAACACTCTGATGTCTCTTCTAGCTGGACTGCTATACACCTGGTATATAGTCCCGTCTTCCGCGCGAAACAACTTATGAGCCCTTGCAGTACCACTGGTAAATGCATACTCTACCAGCTTAATGTCTGTATTTTCCAAGAATTCGCGAATAACTGTTCGCGCATTCGGCATGTATGATTCACTGGGAATAGGGCATGAGGTCCCTGGTTGAATATACATCTGAACACGAGTCAAGCTGTCGACCAAATTCTGGAACTGGTTGCATTCGTTGATAGTTGTTGTCATCATTGTATAGTTACTGTATATGAACTGTAAGTATTTGTACATTCATCAATATGGCTGAAAAATAAATCAATTTTTTTTCGGAGCACTCATATAAATCATATATTTACATGAATTTCATTTATAGCACATTAATGCGAGGGAAACCAACAAGATTGGCACCAATACCGAAACCGGCACCACCTCTGGCACTAGCAGCAATAGAAGGCACAAACACGTCTAAAACGGAAAATGTGGCAGCAGCCATCAACCCAATGATAAAGATTTCATCAAGGTTGAGAGACTTTTTAGGGATGGTATAAGCCGCAACGGCAACAAATACACCTTCAATTAAATATTTGAAAATGCGCTTAACCAATTCTTGAATATCGAGACCGGTCATTATATTATATTAAAATAAAATAATTTAAAAGAGTATCCATAAAAATGTGTATAATGTCATCCTTCGAAAGAAAAACAATAGACGGAGAGCCCAATCCTAAATATATTGACCTATGCGATGAAGACGCGGCAATCTCTGGACAAAAATTCGCTTGCATGTCATTTGTTTCGCCGGAGAAAATACTAAAGCAGCGCGAAATTTATAATTTCGACAAGTTTGTGGAACAGTGGGAATATACTAAAATTGTGACAAAAACGTCCGATTTTTTGAATTTTTTCTCATATAAGAACAACTTGAAGGTTGATGATGTGCTCAAGGATTTCCAGGACTTTGTGAAAGAGGAAAAGGAGCAGCTAAAAGCGTCTTCATTTGCGGAGGATTTCAAATCTTTCGTGGAAACGAACGAAGAACAGCTTTATGCAGAATTTCAGAAGCAAAATGAATTTCAAACGTCTGTTCGTGGTCTAAAAATTCGCGGTGTTTTTCCCACACAGGAGGAGGCGGAAATGAAGTGCAAGAAGTTGCGCGAGATTGACCCTAATCATGATATATATGTTGGTCCTGTGGGTATGTGGATTCCTTGGGACCCCGACGCATATAAGACTGGACGCGTGGAGTTTATGGAGGATGAACTAAATCAGTTGCACCACGAGAAGCTTAAGAATGAGACAAAGGCTAAGGATGAATTCGATAAGCGAGTTTTAGATACTAAGAGAAAGGCCATTGAAGAGAATATTAAGAAGGCAAAGGAGTCAGGTAACCGTCTCACACAGACCATCGACGAGTCGGGAAATCTTATTGGTGTAACAGAGACAGTGGATTTCGAAAGTCGTGAAGTGGCAACCGAGGAGGGTGCTAAAGAACATAATGAGAAGGTATTGGCAAATAAACAAGAATAAATGGCATATTTTACATAACTTATAAAAATTAGAAAAAATATATATGGCAACTTGGCCGAGTGGTTAAGGCGATGCCCTGCTAAGGCATTATCCAATGGATGCGTAGGTTCGAGTCCTACAGTTGTCGCACGGGTGGGGAATTAGCTCAGATGGTAGAGCGCGCGCTTAGCATGCGCGAGGTACTGGGATCGATGCCCAGATTCTCCAGAAGGTTTATACCAGTGAATAAATATAAATAATAGATTTATATTTATAAGCTATGAACTCTATAATCTCTTCTTCTTGGTCTTTTTACCACCTTGAGACTTAGCTTCTTGTCTTTTTTTAACTACTTTTAATACCGTGGATAGTTTTGGATTATTTAATGCAGCTTTTATGATTTTATCAATAAACACACCAGTCTTCATCTTTCCTATATCCGATGTAATTCTGTCTTCGACTAATTCAACAATTTCTGCTTTCATTTCATCCATGCAAATAACTTGCAACGCATCTACCATCATATTTTTCAAAATTACATTATTAACCATAAACTTATTTAATTTGACGTAATCACTTTCTTCGGTTGGGTTCGATTTTGTTTTTTTATAGTTCGCATTATCTGATTCATCATCAGTATCACTATCATCATCATCTTCACCTTTTACCACCCTTCCATCAACTACATTACTTATCCTTCCCATAATCCCTTCTTTTTTTTCTTCAGCGTCATTGCTCTTCTGAACAGATGAATCCGCGTCTTTTGGTTGTTGTTCTGGTTCTTCCTCTATTTTTCCATGTTCACCCCCCTTTACATCTCTACCCCCCTTTACATCTTCACTATTCAGTTTTTGTATGAATGCGTCCATAAGTTTATCTATATTAATACTATGCATAATATAATCCCAATAATCCCGATAAAATGATGCTATGGATTGAGCGCATATTTCTTCATCTAAATCGGGGTGTTCTTTAATATAGTTTTCCAAATAATCATATACAATTTTTTTGACACTATCAGAAGTCATTGCATCTTTTACGTCACCATATGTATAATATGCTATATCTGTCATATCTACTATATTAGTATAAAAAATTGAATGCGTTTAAATAATTATATTTTAATTCACTTTATTGTAATGCAACATCAATCGCAAATAATCTTTAACACAACTGAGAAAAGACGAACACAGAAAAAACAAAATATCTTTTCAAAGACTGAGAAAAATAAACTATGGGAAGCATTTGAACCAGACAGAAAAGAAACGGTTGCAGAAATAGAGTCCCGTGAAATAGACTTATGTTATTTATGTAAAAATGTACTTCTTATTGCTGAAAATGGATTACCTACATGTTCAGAATGTGGAATAATATATAATGAAACGCTTGATCATTCACCGGAGTGGAGATATTATAGTGACGATAAAAATGCGAATGACCCAACACGATGCGGCAATCCAATCAATCCATTATTGGTGGAATCCTCATTTGGGTGTAAAGTATTATGTAGTAATACGTCTTCATACGAAATGCGCAAAATTCGGCGATGGACCGAATGGCAATCGATGCCTCATCGTGAAAAATCACTGTATTCGGAATTCCAATTTATCACGACCATGGCGCAAAATTCGGGTATTCCTAAATTATTCATCGATAATGCAATCGCTATACACAAAGATATTTCCGAGCAGAAAATGTTTCGCGGTTTAAACAGAGATGGTATTAAAGCCGCGTCAATTTATATTAGCTGTCGATTGAACGGATGTCCTAGAACCGCATATGAAATCGCGGAAATTTTCAAATTAGACAAAACTAGTACAACTACGGGATGTTCAATGGCAGTTACAATACTAAACAACATCGAACGTGACTACAAACCCAATGAACAGACAGATTTAGGAACAACAAAACCAATATCCTTTATAGATAGATATTGTAGCAAATTATCAATTAATGGTGAGCTTACCAAGTTGGCACATTTTGTTTGTAAAAAAATCGAAGTGCTGAATGTGATAAACGATAATGCCCCTCATTCTATTGCGGCGGGGGTAATTTATTTCATATGCAATGTATGTAACCTTAATATAAGCAAGAATGACATAAAAACGATTTGTGGCGTAAGCGAGGTCACTATTAATAAATGTTTCAAAAAAATGGATACAATAAAGACACAGTTAATTCCATCAATAATATTACAAAAGTATAGTTGATTTTGCGGTTCATGTATATATTTTGTATTTTTTTATTCAATAATAAAAATATTTTTAGATTATATATGTCTTTAACCCGTTTTTATGATGATGATGCTAGAATAGAGAAAAGATTGGAAGAAAGTCTGAGCGTGGGATTATATCAATTGAATACGCCCGGTCCAGGGTCTGAAAATCCATTTGTAGAAGATGTGCATATTAGACTACAAGGCTGGGGCGCTAATTTGCGCACAAATACGATTGATATGGAAAGTGATTTTAGAAATATGAACAATCGTCTGTCTAAAAATATACAGAATTACAAAGATATTGCTCCAGAAACAAAGGAATTACATTATCCGAATGAAAAGGCGTATATTGACGAGACCCGTGCTTCATTACCAGCTTGGACATTTAGAGATGTAGAGACCCTTCGATGGGAACATCCGTTACATGATGCGCAAAAACATACCGAAATTCCTTTTATGTTCAACGAACAAACACGAACATCGGAAAAAGATAAATTTGTCAGAAAAATATGAATGTAAAAACGTTATATATTAGTATAAAAATAAATATATAATATATAATATGGAATTAGCTATACCAATCGTCGCAATAGGTGGATTATATGTAGCTTGTAATAAAAAAAAGGAAAATTTTACATCATTGCCAAATACAAATTTACCTGATGTGAATTATCCACGTCCAGATGTTACTGCTACTACTTCCGAATTATCTACTATGAATAAGTATGCTCCTAATGTGGCATACACTGATAAATATTTTACGAAAGACCCTTTAGTCAAAAACGTAAAATCCAACGATGAAATGTATTTTTCTTTGACCGGAGAAAAGGTGACTTCGGATCATTTCAAGCATGGAAACATGGTACCTTTCAAAGGTTCGCTGAAGAATTCGTCTGTCAATACTGCAAATGAATCGGTTTTAGATAACATGAACGGTTCAGGTACGCAATATATTACGAAAACCGAACAAGCCCCATTATTTGCCCCGGAAGATAATACGCAATATGCTTATGGCACACCGAATCAAACGGATTTTATGAGGTCGCGAGAAAATCCCAGTATGCGAATGGCAAATGTTAAGCCGTTTCAAGAGCAACAAGTCGCCCCTGGTCTTGGTTTAGGATATACAACAAAAGGTGCCGATGGTTTTAACAGTGGCATGATGGACCAAAGTGCTTGGTTACCTAAAACTGTTGATCAATTACGTGTTACAACCGACCCCAAAGTATCATATAGTCTCCTCGGTCACGAAGGTCCGGCAAACAGTCATATAAAAAAACGTGGGTCTCAGGGTATTCAAGAGGTTCATAAACCAGAAACGACCTTCGAAATGTCAAAAGACCGATATTTAACAACAACTGGTCTGGAAAAAGGTCAAACATTACGGTCAATACCGGTTGAGCGTCACGTTGCTCGTCCTGAAACAACTGCATCGTACTCCGGTGTAGCTGCATACGGTAACAACAACTACTATGTCGATGGAGAGCACCATGACCCACATAAACAGCAATTAAGTGCCTATCCATTAAGTGTAGCAAACGCGGTTGGACACGGTGGTGCCACTGAGTCGGACTATGGAATGAAAAGTAAAATGGCGTATCCGAACAACCGTTCATCTAACGAAGAAGACGGATATTTCGGTGCGATTGGCGGGGCATTCGGTGCCGCTCTATCACCTTTAATGGACGCTTTAAGACCAACACGAAAGGAAAATACCATTGGAAATATGCGATTATACGAAAATCCGAAATATAGTGTAAATGCTTCATATGCCCCAAATAGCAATGTAGCACCGACAACCAATCGCGAAATGTCAGAATCTGGCAATGGTCATTTGAACTTCCACGGTAATGTACAAGGCGCACATCAAGTGACCGAACATCAATCCATACAAAATGCACGTCAAACACAAAGTGACTATTGCTATGTAGGTTCAGGTAAGGGGTCAATGGAACAAAGGTCATACGAAGCCGAAATGAATCAAAGAAATAACGACATAAAATCATCGACCGTAAAAGGACGTTTAGTACAAGGAAATATGAAACTGAATTCGAATAATATCAATCAAAAATCGAAACAACAGTATTCTGATTTAATAAGTACCCGCGAAATGGCTCCGTCAAGTATGTCTCAAACACCGTCTATACAAAATATGGGAACACTACACGAGAGAAAATCATTGCAAGAAGACATCAACGTGTCGCGCATAGATGGAGACATGATTGCAGTTCTCAAATCAAATCCATATGCGATTCCTTATCGAGCAAAATAAATTGATTTATATTTTTTAATATTATGTAATAAAATATAAATGCATATCACGTAGCTATATAGAGTAATTTTAACACAATGAATGATTTCGCAGAACAGTTTAGAACGGACCCTAATACGCAAAAGATACACTTACGTCATTGTATAAGTGTCCATGTGGCGATTTTAGTAGTTCGAGGCAAAATTATCGCACAAGCTCATAATAAAATAGGCACTCGTAGTCGTGGTTCCGGGTATTCACACTGTAGCATACACGCCGAGCGAAATGTAGTAAAAGAAGTGGGCGATCATAATAAATTAAAGGGCGCAAATATGTACGTGTTTCGCGTAGGTCGAGGTGAAAATAGTGAAAGGTTGATGAATTCGAAGCCCTGTCTTGAATGTCAGAAATTCCTACATAAATGTATGAATAAGTATGGATTGAACAAGGTATATTATTCAAGTGGATAAATCATTTTAGGGTAATTGTATTTCATATAAATATCTTTTTTATTTTACTTATATATATTATATAATGAATCTGTCTCTATCATTTAAGATTCCAACATGGGTATATTTATTATTCCTAGTGTTGTTGGTAATTTTTGTATTGTATAAGATATGTTCTTCATCCGAAGGATTCATAAATTATAACTATGGTGCGAATGTTAATACGAAAATACAAATCCCAAATACTGACGCAAGTGGTTATTTAGTATTCGATAATGATTATTACTATCCCGAGACCGGTAAAATCATACGTGTTTATGGAGCTGGTCCCGGTCCGGATGGTTCTGGAAATGATATAGATTATGTTATCGTTTATGAGGGAGATTCCAATGGCGCTGAATCTGGAAAACGTGTGGATGCATCAAGTTCCGTTGTGGATGGTGAAACAATATATACATTAGACGAGAATATCACAGTTGCCAGCGATACAGCCTTACCTGCCATGTATAATAGCTGGTACACGCAAACTGTTCCAGATGAATACAAAGACTACGCTAATAACCAGATTTATTATGCTAATTATGGATACACAACTTATATCCACGTAATCGACAATAATGCAAATGAAGGCAGTAAGAATAACTATGGTTTATTTCAAGCGGAAGGTACGACCACACCTAAAACATATACGGCTTACATGGACGTTTCTGCTGTTGGCTCATCCGGAAGTTTCACTGGTGGCGAAATAAATGGTATAGTTGTTGGAGGTGAAACTTTGTTGGATTGTTATCAGGTTGCCGCAAATGTATATTATAATATAAACAATGGTGACTTATATATTGATACCAGCACATCAACCGAGAATTCGCTTGCTATTTATCAACGTTCAACTGGAAAACAGTTGGACGATGCGTCCGAATATGTGTTCCCAACAAGCCGTTCATTAACATCATCTGATATCAACTTTATGGCGAAAGACACAAAAGGTGGTAATTTGATAGTGTATGTTGCTCACCAATACACAACATTATTGTTGATTTTGAAAAAGGAAATGGATGGTTCGAGTAGAGGAGTATATAGTCTAGGAGATAACAATACATTCAGATTTGATACAAAAGGTTTAGTCATTAGTTCGACATCTGACCCAGATGACTCTGACTCTGACACAGATGATGACTCTGATGACTATCCCCCTCCACCCGTTGATGCCAGTGGCAGTGACTATTGGAAGTGGTATTGGTACTGGAACTCTACAAACACACCCATCGGTGGATACTCTAATCAATACATGTTAAAGACTCAAATGGTACCACCTGTATGTCCGGCTTGCCCGGCTTGTCCAAACTCAGTAAGCTGTACTAATTGTGGAGGCACAGGTGGAAGCGGAACGATTGATTCATGTGGTAATTCTATCGTAGGAAATGTTTCGAATACCGCAAATACTGCCATTACTACAACTGGCGATTTGGCAGGTAAAACAATTGATACCGGTGCATCTGTGTTTGATAAAACATTGGATAGTTTAGGAGATTTGGTTAGTGGTGCCGACGATTTATTACGCGACACCGCAAGTGGTGCCGTTGATTTAACAAAGGATACGGTAGGCGGAACCGTTGATTTGGCGAAAGCTACCGTAGGAGGAACCGTTGATTTGGCAAAGAGTACTGTCTCTGGAACCGCGAGCTTCTTGAAAAATAACCATAACTCTACATCCACCAATGGAACGACCTCATCTACTAGCCAACAACAAGTCAATGGTGCAATAACACCTAATGCAAGTTATTACGCTACTGCAGCAATGGACCCATATACATACAATGGTCAGTTGTCACAGAAACCGGAAAGTAATTATTTACCCGTGACAAACAGTTTTTCGGCCTTTGGTAAATAAATATATCAAATAATATATAAATATTTTTCATTACACACTATAATGAAAAATAGTGAGATAAACAAGATTCTGGATAGAGAATGTATAGAAAAGGAGTTTTGTGATATATTGACTAATTACGAAGAAAAGATTAAAAACGTTGATTTCAAACGGGCTATTTTTGTATATGGTCCATCAGGTATAGGTAAAACTCATTTTGTAAATGAAGTTTTGAAGAAAATTAACTACGACGTTGTGAATTACGATACTAGTGATTTGCGAAACAAAGGTCTCTTTGATAATATAGCTTCTAATAGTATTTCAAATCGGAATGTATTGCACATGTTTTCAAAAACTACTCGAAAAATAGCGATTGTTATGGACGAAATAGAAGGAATGAATAGTGGTGATAAAGGTGGTTTGGCTGCTCTTATTAAATTGGTACGTCAAAAGAAAACCAAAAAACAAAAAGCCGAAAACATTAATTCAAATCCAATTATATGTATTTGTAATAACTTTATCGACAAAAAAATCAAAGATTTAATGAAAGTATGCCACGTAATAGAATTAAATGTACCAACGAAAAAACAAATGGATAAATTGTTACAGGTTCCAGTGAAATACAAAAAGAAATGTTTGGATTATATTCAATGTGACTTAAGAAAATTGGAACAAATCAACCAATTGTATGGTCAATCGAATGACTTCGGAATAATTCTTGATAATATTTATAATACTGATTTCTGCGAAGATTCAAAGAAAAATACTAAATTCCTCTTTGAAAATAATTTACATATTTCGGAACACCAGAAACACATAAACGATAATGAACGAACCATTATTTCTTTATTATGGCATGAAAATGTTATTGAGTACTTCGGAAATAAAATCGAATATATCAATATATATCTGCGTTTGTTGCGAAATATTTGTTACGCAGATTATATTGATCGCATTACATTCCAGAATCAAATTTGGCTCTTCAATGAGGTGAGTTCATTAATTAAAACATTTTATAATAACAAGATTTTCCATGAAAATGTGAAAATAAATTCATCAAAAGAGATTCGTTTTACAAAGATATTGACAAAGTATAGTACTGAATATAATAACCAACAATTTTTCAATAATATGTGTTACGAACTGAACATGGATAAGAAAGATATAATTTCCATGTTCAATGAAATAAAGGTATTTTTCCCAGACAATTATGAAAATTTAAACATGTTTGAAAATGATAATATAAGTAAATTAGATATCAAAAGGATGTATAAATTCCTAGAAAAATCTTCGAAAGCAGAAGAGTAAATGAGAATATATAGTCATGCTTCATCATCCTCTTCTTCTTCCTCTTCTTCCTCTTCTTCCTCATCCTCTTCTTCCTCTTCCTCCTCATCAAGTTTATACTGAAATAGAACAAGTTTTCGAATAAGGTCGGTCATAATAGTTCGAATATGTACTGTTAAATTCATGTAACTGTCCCTAGGTATATTTTTTATCATGTATAAAACCAGGGATATATCATAATTATCCAATATTTCCTCAATATATTTACATGTATCATGAAGAGTAATTTTTTTCAATATCCGAGGACGTTTTTTTTCAATAATGTCCCTACATAGAGGACAATGATTATTATCTTCTAAATGCTTCAAAAGGCATGATAAACAGAAGTTATGCCCACATTTCGTCGTCACATTGTTATGCGTACCTATTACACCCAGACAAATAGAACAGACATTTTGTACATTATTATCGCTTAATAAAAAAGATAATCCAGTCGTTGTCATATTGTATTATATCTGAAATATAACATAATATTCATATTCATTTATTTTCTAATAATTTTAGTTTTTCTTCCAGTTCTTTAATCTTAATATCTTTCTGTTTTATCGTTTCCTGCATACTTTTCATTAGTTCTACTGCTTTCGGTATATCTAAGACCTCCGGTGGCTTCCCTGGTTGCTGAATTGTTATTTGTTGTTGTTGTTGTTGTTGCTGCGGCTGTGGTTGATTCTTCTTTCGTGTTTCCTCGATTTCTTTCAGTTGTTTAATGACATCAGGTTTCATTTCCGGAGCCCCTGGAGCATACGTTTCTAAGAGTGGGTCGATATCTTCCATGAAGAATTTTTTGATAAAATCTTCATTATCACGTCTGATAAACATTTCAACCGTTTTATCACTTTCTTTCATGAATTTATTCTGAGGTTGTTCCAGTAATTTCTTTTTATCGAACGTATTTTGATTATGAGAAAACACCAAAATCGTTTTCAATGAATCAAGTTGGACAAAAGGAATAGTATAATTATTAAGAAACTCTTTCTCTTCCGCCAAGCACGCCTGCTCATTATATCGCGTAATTTTCAACAAATCGCGTTTAAATGCAAACGTACCCGCAGTCGCGTGATTCGGACCATAAGGTCCAAACTGATACATTTTCTGTATATGTTTGAAATAAATGTACAATTCGCTCGACCCAGCACACAATGCCTTCGGATTTTTTTGCAGTTTATCTACTGCGTGACTTATTCGGTCGGGAGGATAATAGTCATCGTCGTCCATATAAACAATTATACTACCCTTTGTTTGTTCATGCATGTAATTACGTTTAAATCCGAGTGTTTTTTTTTCGTCCAACTTAAAGTACTTAATTTGGGGTATTTTTGCCGCTTCTATCAAGTCCTCGACTTTATCTGTACCATCATCGACGATAATCCATTCAATCCGACTCATTGGATAATCCTGATTCTTAAAGCATTCAAATAGTGTCTTGAAAAATGGACGCCTATTATACGTCGGAGTGCACACAGAGACAAACGGCATTGACGTGACAGGTTTCTTTGACCCTTTATTCTTTTTACCTCCCATATATAAATATTTACTATCTATTTATATACGTTAATAATCATCATAATTTGAAGTAAAAGACCCCAATATATATTTCAAAAAATATTCAAAAATTGGTATCCCAGATAACGATGCGCCAATGCACACAATGATAATATACAAACCTATTAATAAGTTATTTCTCACCGCTTTATTGTCCGAATCTTGAGGCCACGAACCATAAGAATTTATAGAATAAATACATGTGAGTAATAATAATGTACTCAATAAAACTTTATTAATATACGTAGCAAATTTTGACATTTTCTGTCGTAGCGAAAAACACGATGTTATAGATTTTAATATACTTGAATTTACTTTGTTAATATTATCTAAAAATGTTGAACCGAACATAAAAAGCCCTCCTAATGAAAGCATAGATAACATCATGAATATAATTGCATTGGTGTAAGGTAATAATACTAATATAGATGAAACACGAACAAATAATGTTAAAATTGTTTTGAATACAATCTTTGCCATTGTTAAAAAACTATTTTCAGTCATCGTATCCTTCATAATATTGAATCCTTTCATAATGGTTTTTGAAATTTTTTCAAACTTTCCGTTCGCTTTGTCGTCGCTCTCTTCTTCCTTTTGGTTTTCATTCGGTGCCATGAATTCTTTCAAAACCCAATACATCGAAGTACCAATCGGCCATGCAAAAAATCCCATACCAGCAACGACCAAAATTAATGAATATAATCCTTTTGCGCTGACATTTGTTACCGGGTCCATCGGTGGTGTCATATTTACCAAATACTTCATCATATTCAACATTTGCGGCATTCCATAATATACTAGAAAAATTGTAAATATCCACTTCACCGGTAAGCTGTCAAATAAGTCAGTACCTAATGATGGTACGAATCCATTCAATGATATTATTCTTTGTAGTAAATTCGGAACAGTTAAAGAGGTTTTTACAGAATGTTCTGTAAATATAAATGAGAAAAAGGATATTACGAAAAGTGTCGATGAAAATATATGTTTCATAACCCAATCACCAGTAGAATCTGGTTCTTGTTTCATCCATGGTTTAATATACTCGTTATTAATGAAATAAGAACTTGAAACATAGTCGTATGTTATATCACCTTCTCCAGTAACATTCCGGTCATAGTAAAATATTATGAAAAACCAATTATAACTTACAATGAACACTAAAAATATATATAAAATTTTATCTACCTCACCGAACACAATATTCAAATCATCGTCGCTAATATTGGTATTTTCGCCATTTATTACTGCGATTGCCTTACAATAATTCGCAACAATTTTCTTTATAATATAGTTAAAGAAGTCGAAAGATAGCAATATTAACTTTGGTAAATTATGTATTATTATTGCGACATTTTTTAGTACTAAACGCACATGTTTAAGGGAGTTGGAAAACTCCGCGTCTGCCTCTGTTGGAGCAGGTTGGTCGCAAAATTCGTCATCATTACCATCATTGTCAGTATTTTCTATATCCGTCCAAGCACTTGTATTTTGTAATATATATAATAAATCATCACTCAAGTTTGCCTGTTGTAACTTTTCCTGCCATTGTGTATCTGCTAAATCTTCTTGCTCCGTCGATTCATTATAATCGTCCAAGGATTGTTCAATGCTTACCGCCAAATCATCCAATGACATGGAAACATTACTGGCGTCTTCTACATCATTACCACATGCATCCTCAAATCCCTCTTTAACATCCACTAATGGAGGTAATTGAATGAAACCTTCCATATTTTTGAATTTTTCTTTGCGTTTTTTCACTTTCGAGGATTTCATATTTGTCATATTTTCTTTTTTATTCCATTTTGTTTCGCCCATATATACTTATCCGACAATTTTATTAGATTTATCGCGCGTACATTAATGCGCAATTGCCGCCTACGAATGTCAAAATGTTATATCGTTCTTCTAGCACTACCATATTAAAGTTGTATTCATACAGTCGCCAATTTTGTTTATTTACACCAATCGGATTACCCTCCGCATCACAAAGAATCTGAAAATCGGAACTATTTCCATCTACCAATGGGGTTATCGTTGTGACCTCTATTTCGATTGTTTTAAACTTGCTCATATTGATTGCACCTGACGGTTGATATTCTAATGGGTCCGTATGGAGACAAAAGTTGTAACAATATAAGCCATCTTTGGCATTTCCATTTGTTCGTACATATTTCTCCACATAGTTATACACGCCACTTGATTGTGTATTTTCCCTATATTCGCCATTTAATAATATAGCCAATGTTTGCAAAATTTCCTTTTGATTCTCTACATTCAATGGTCCAGAAATAAAATAGCCTGTATTGTATCCATTTGGATTTAATCCTGGGCCTAAATTATTGCGGGTTATAGATAAATCGGAACATATAATATTACTTCCTTCATATGTTTTTGGCGCCCATGATACATTTATAGGAGGACTACTATAAGGCCAATTAGAATAATTAGACCACTCATTCCTTAAATTTACATCATTTCTTTGTAAATACATCATCCAGCTCGACACCATACCGTTCGACGATTGTAATCTCACTCGTTTGGTTCCCGAAACATTTGCAAATTCGTATCTAAAGACATCCTTTATCAAATATTGCTGTTCTTTCGAAGCAAACAATTGAGCTTCAGTGTCTGATAAAAAACAATATGTACTTAATATGTGTATATCTGCGTTCCAAGACGTGTTTTGATTAACATAGCTATCGCGACTCAAGTCAATCGCCGGGGGGGTTTGTAAAAATCGATAAAATTGGAATCGGTCTTGATTAAAATCGGGCTGCACATATGGATAATTATTTTGATAATCGAACACGTCGCGTACTTGAAACAGCTGCTGTATAGGCCGCAATGTAACTGTTATTAGCATTTCGTTATACTGCAATGAAACGAGCGGAAACGCACAACGATTATCCAATGTGAACCATGTATTTATTGGTATATACAAATTTCTACCATTGATAGAAGGTTGGGCACCCAATGTATTTTCAGAAGGATCCACGTAAAACGCCGACGGATAAGAATTATTACGATTAAAAGCATTCGCCGGGTCATTCAGTTCATTAACATTTCCGGTCATTTCGTCAAACAATTGTTTTTTGGATGCGCTGAAATCTCGCTGTACCATTGCTTCTAAATAGTCACCCGTGTATTTAGCGATTGTAGTATTACCACAAGTAATTGATATTTCTCTGATTATATTTGTACCAATGTTCTCTATCCATTTGAAATCATATGGCGCCCAAGTACAACCGTTGTTATCATTTGGTTGATAAATCGGACTCCAAATATTTGGTAACGATATGACTAGATACGTATCCATCAACAAATCCGCATATCTCTTGACACTAAACTGAAATGTAGATTCTTCCGACAAACGAAGCTCGCGAGAACCATCGAAGTCCAGACGAAACTTTTGCAGACCGAAATTTGTATATTTGTTGTACTTTACGTTGAAAAATGTCTTGGTCGGGTTGCCATTCAATATAACATTATTTTGTCCTTCTGATACTAAATTTAGTAATCCTCCAGCCATATTATTATAATATATAACAATAATTTATATTCCTTTATAATATAATGAGTATCGTAAAAAAACTATTAATATTTTTCATATTAATAATCACAATATGTATATTATATAAATTACATGAACAGCGTGCTTTCCTATTGAACGAAGCATTCACTGAATCTATGGAAGGTGACAATGTGGATCAAACTGCGGACATTAAATCCGAATATGATTCATTAGTCAATACTTATCCACTAGTACCCAGTATAGGAAACTATAACGGACCACATGAAGCACAGCTGAAAGATTTGGTTATAAAGAGTTCATATAATACAGCATTCACTGGAAAAAATTATGTAAATACGGATATGATAAAGTTTGTATTGTCACGTGGATGTCGTTTCATAGATTTTGAGTTATATAATTTTTCTGGGTCTCCATATGTAGCAGTCGGGTCAAATTATGAATCTATTGATACACTCAATAAATTGTCACTTGATAAAGTACTACAGACCGTAGATAAAATCGCATTTGTCAAAGATTCACCTGATGTTGCACCACCGAATCCGAATGACCCCATGATTATTCATTTGCGATTGATGAATGTAGATAGCGAAGGATTTTATGAGAACATTAACAATATTATTAATACAAATTTAGGGTATCGCATGGCATCGACTAAAAATGTGGATGAAAACACTAGAATAGGTGAGATTGCGGGAAAATATGTGGTGCTTATCGACAAGAAATCGCGAGGCTATTTACAAAACAACGGGAATGCTATTATTACTAATAAAAATGGTGAAACCGGTACCACTTCTATGATTTTGAATTCAAATATGGCCATTTTAGACCAGAGACCCAATCCCCCGATTCTCGAAACCGAATATCTTACAAATGTTAAAAAATGTAATATTGTTTTAGCTGATGCAGGTAGAACCTTTTTTGGTTATTCAGTAAATCCAGATATGGCTGATTTGACAACACAATATGGTACGCAAATCGTCGCATACAAGTATTACATCAACGATAAACGATTGAGTAACTGTGAAAATACATTTGGAAATTTCAAAATGGGAATAACATCCTTGGCTCAAAACATCATATATTTTAACAATAAGACGAATTAGAATCCCTGGTATATAAAAATAAATATAGTAAAAAATATTATTACTATATATATGAAATCAAAATTTAGCAGTGAATTATGTAATAATGAAATGACATTCCAAGACTGTGAATTAGCAATTTTGCGACATGCGGTCGATGAAGCTGAAAAGTCGCACAGCAGTAAAATAGCCAATAGCGAGTCAGTTAAACAAATGATTCACATATTGGAAAGTTTTCTCATAAGAACAAAATGCGTTTGTTATGGCGGAACCGCTATCAACAATATACTACCCCAAGATGCTCAGTTTTATGACCGCGAAATTGAAGTTCCGGATTACGATTTTTATTCACCGACCGCTATGGAGCATGCTAAAGAATTAGCCAATATTTATACTAAAGAAGGTTTCGAAGAAGTAGAAGCGAAAGCGGGGGTACATTTTGGTACATACAAGGTCTTTGTCGATTTTATTCCGATTGCGGATATAACTTTTTTACATCCCACAATATTTAAGTCTATGTCAAAGGAAACAATCACTGTTGCAGGAATTAAATATTGTCCTGCTAATTTTTTGCGTATGAACATGTTTTTAGAACTGTCTCGACCCATGGGTGACGTTTCGCGATGGGAAAAGGTTATGAAACGATTGACTCTTTTGAACAAATATTATCCACTAAAGACAAAGAATTGTGGCTCAGTTGAGTTTCAACGCCCCATGGACTCATTTGAAGATAAGTCTGAACTGCTATATTTCACAATTCGAGACACCTTGGCATATAACAGTGTCATATTTTTAGGCGGATTTGCCACAAGACTATATTCCAGATACGACAAAAATAAACGCAACACTGTTGATGTAAAAAAAATACCGGATTTTGACGTTATCGTTGAAAACCCAGAGCGTATTGCCACGATTGTTGTAGAACAATTGAAGTCTAACGGTTTTGATAAAATGAAAATTATCAAGCATGAAGAAATCGGCGAAATTGTACCCGCAACATACGAGGTTCGCATGCATAACGAAACGTTGGTATTTCTATATGAGCCTATTGCATGCCATAGCTATAATATCATTAAAATGAATAATTATACCCTTAGGATAGCAACCATTGACACTATGTTATCTTTCTATTTAGCATTCTATTATTCCGATTTGCCATATCATAATAAAGACCGAATTTTATGTATGTGTAAGTTCTTGTTTGACATTGAAAGCAAGAATAGATTGGAACAAAAAGGCTTATTGAAACGATTCAGTATTGAATGCGAAGGTACCCAAGCGACATTGGAATCGATTCGCTCGGAAAAGGTTCGCAAGTTTGAAGAGCTAAAAAGTCAAAGAGGAACTAGAGAATATGACCTATGGTTCTTGAAATACTACGTAGGATCAAAAAAATCTTCGGACGACAAAAATAAAAAAATTAAGAAAAGGACAAAGAATGTGAAAAAGGTGAAAAAAGGTACCAAAAAGAACATGTCTATTCTGAAAAAACTGAAGGATTTATTGTAATGATAAATAATATATAATTCATATTATTTAACGCGACTTCATGGGGATAACATAACCCTTGTTTCTAACTCGTTGTAGCGCCTGATCCTGTACTAGATTATTTGTCTGAATGTTTGCATATGATAAAGGTTGTTTATCGTAATTTAACCCTGAACCAACACTGTTTCTGGACATTTGTCTTGTTCGTTGCGATGAATCGCGATTGACTGGTCCGTAATATTTTTTCGTTAAATATGTGGTATTACTCACAGGAAGCGATGCGGTTTTTGCATACTGCATGCGCTTCATCGAGAAAAAGTTTTCATTATTAGATGTTAAATCTTTCAACGGCATTGCGCGAACGGAATCTAATATACCATTATCTGAACTGTTCATTATATATATATAATCAACATTTATTTTCGCAGGGCATACCATCTATCCTTTATTTCTTTAGACAATATTGTCAAATGATGGCGCTCGAATGCTTCAGGTGTATCATAATAGAAATACATATGATTGTCGCCTTTAGTAATACATGGCATATGAGCTCTGAAATAGTTTATCTCATCTGACGAACCGACCCTATCATTGGAACGTATTCCACTATAAGGACACCGAATTAAGTTTCCAGTGTTTGTCCCCGTACCATAGCATTCAATCTTAATTATTTTCTTTCCTTTCATAATGTTATATTTGAAATACCCATCATCCTTTGGTTTATTCAGAAGCTTCTTCATTTTATTACTACTTTCGGTATTTTCCGATTTACCAGCAACAGATTTCACCGATTCTGTATCACTAACTTCTTCTAAATCCGCTAGATATTCTTGTATAGTTCCTTCCTTACTATACAGATGAGCATCACTATCATTCATTTCCATTGTGTGAAGAGCCGAAATACAAAGTACTGTATTATATTCATATTTAGTAAGGTGTCTTTATATACCTTTCATAATTCATTTGTGCGCTTTCAAAGCAAATATAAATGCTAATAATATATATAATGGCAGATTTTTGGGAAGAAATGAATGAAAAATATAATAGCATAAAAATTATGCAGAGGCTTTTAATGTTTTCTTGTATTGGAATAGCTGTATCATTATTTTTGATTATATTTTACATGGGTATAAATAATTATATTGTAGATATTTGCCTCTTATGGTTAGCAACATTCGGAATTATGGCTAGTTTTATTGAAGGGCCCACACGATGGGATACAATACCTGTAGCAAATAATACTGTAGCAAATAATACTGTAGCAAATAAATCTATAGAAATGACAAAGATATAGAATTAAAATTAATAATTAAGTATAAATACATATAAAATAAATAATTATATTCTATATTATGAATATTCCCGAGAACTTCCAGCAAACTGTACTAGATTTTACATCAGACATAAGTACTACATTTCCTGAATATAGCAGTATATTAGAACAATGGTCAAACATGGACGCAGAAAAATGTCAAAAGTTATTTGATTACTGTTCGACCGTTTATCCACCACATTTCTTTGATATTTTATATCAAAATGAGGATATTTACAAAGAAAAAGAGTTATTCTTTCTACCTGACATTAATTTCGTAGATATTTTCAATTGTAATGACATTAGTGAAACTACTAGACAGACTATTTGGAAATACCTACAGCTTATTTTATTTATGGTCGCCGGTAATATTAAAGATAAATCAATGTTTGGAGATACTGCCAATATTTTTGAAGGTATCGAAGAGGGTGATTTACAAGAAAAACTCAAAGATACCATGAGTGATATCCAGGGCTTCTTCAATAAGATGAATATTGATTTGTCTAATGTTGATTTAGATTTATCCAACAATCCATTTGAAAGTGATACAACCGATGCCAGTGGAACTCAAATGCCAGACATGGAAAATATTCACAATCATTTGAAATCACTTTTTGACGGTAAAATAGGACGTTTTGCCAAAGATTTGGCCGAAGAACTATCTGAAGAATTTTCCGAAATAAGTGGCGGCGACAATACCGCAAATATGCTAAAACAAATGATGAAAAACCCCAAGCGCATTATGGACCTTGTCAAAAAAATTGGTGAAAAGATTAAACAGAAAATGGAAAACGGTGAAATATCCAAAGAAGAAATGATGGGCGAAGCATCCGAAATTCTCAATAAGATGAAGGAAATGGGAGGTCAAAAGGAAATGAACAATATGTTAAAGAAATTTGCAGGAAGTATGGGGATGGGAAAAAATTCAAAAGTCAATATGGGAGCATTTCAGAACATGATGAAACAGGAACAAATGCGTGAGAGAATGCGAAATAAGGCGCAAAAGAAAAAAGACTTTACCATGTCAGAATCGGGTGAAAATGTAGTGTTTTCTATTTCCGAGGAGGAGAAGCAACAACGCTCGGCGATTCAAAAGAAGAATGAAGATGAGCTCATTGCCATGTTTGAAAAAGATGACAAACCCGTTGAACAGAAAAAACCAAAGAAGAGTAAAAAATCAAAGAAATAAGAAAATATAGAGTTTATATATAATGGGATTCAGCTTATTCAAATTCATAAACATGTATGTATTTTTAACAAGTCTTGCGATTGGACTATTCTTTGTGTATATATTCGATACCGATGACAAACAAATCGTGATTTATCCCACACAAGAAAACATCGAACTCATTCAATACAAAGATAAAGCAGGAAATTGTTTTGCAGCTAAGCAACAACGTGTGGTATGTCCCGCAAATAAGAGTGAAATTAGTCAAATTCCTATGCAAGGTTAATTATATAACTATTATATATAATGAACTTTAAGAGATTATTAACCACTCAGACCGGTATTTTTTTCATATCTTTGCTACTTGGTCTAGGATTAGCCACTTTATTTAGAAAAGTTTGCAATGATAAAAATTGTATTCAGTTCAATGGACCAGTTCTTTCGGATATAGATGGCAAAATCTTTGAAGAAGATGGCCATTGTTATACATATACTTTAACAAAAGAGACCTGTAATTCAAATAAACAAATTATCGATGTTAAAAAGGAAGAAGATATTCGTTAATAAAATTCTTTTTATATGATTTCGTATAGTATATGTCCGATAATACTACACGAATAAGTGACCTACCGGAAAACGTCAAGATGTCGTACAACTCAGATGAACCTGTACAGAACCCTACCTATAAACCCATGAATATACATCCTAATCCATATGGAAATGGTACTACCCCTGATATGATTCAAGCACCGCCGTCAAATCAATCTCTGTCTGACGAACAAAAACGTATGTTAACCACATCTGAACAACACATGTTACCGTCTCGTGATATACCCATGGACCAGTCTAGTTATCAAAACGATGAATATGTTCAAACGAATCATATTCCCAAGCCGAAATTAACACAGGACTATATCCGAGAATATCAAGAACTGGAGAACAATAATCTTATGCAACATGAATATAAAAAACAACGCGAGGAAAACATTAATGATTTTTTCACCGATATGCAATTACCATTTTTTATTGGAATGCTTTATTTCATCTTTCAAATGCCTCTTATGGACTCCTTTTTAAGAAAATATTTTGCGTTTATCCCTATATACATGAGTGACGGTAATATGAACTTTTACGGAATGGTCCTGAAATCTATTTTGTTTGCTTCTTGTTTCTATAGTATTAATAATATTATTTCATATTTAGTATCAATTTAAACCCTTGAAGAACGTCTTATGCGTACCATTTTATACCAGTAACGAATTAAAAATGTCCTATTTGAATCTTCAATGGTTTAAATATAATTATTATATATATGCCTCATGAAAGGAAAAAGCGCAGTAAAAGTAAAAAATCAAGTTCTTCTAAAGAGACATTAATAAAACAGAGACCTGCATCACTCTCATATAAACATGCAACACCCATTGAATACGCAGGTCCACGTGTATATTCAGCACCACAGAAATATACTACAAACATTGAAAAATTCGTGACGAATCCAACATTACCATATGTTAGACCAACGACACCTGAGCCACCACATCAGGAATTATTAACAGACTTTTTGAGTAAATGTACTCCTGGTTCTTCGGGTTCATATGTCAATCAAGGAACTTTTGGAGTAGGATTAAAATATCAAATAACACAATCAGGCGTTTCTTCGCCATTTGAATATCTTACATTAAGTCATTTAGCTTCAAATAACATGCCAGATAATAATAATATATTTATGAAGTTCGTGCCTTTAGCAGAACCACCTCCAGCAGATGAATTAATGAGTGAATTTAACAAAATACTCATTCGAGAATCGTGTCACTATGTAGATGATGAAGGTGATATAGTAGAAGGTCTATTGAATACACCACATAGTGATTGGACAGAAAATGATGATTTAGATATTGAATCTAATTCAGTTAAATATGAAGATTTTCGCGGATTTGCATGGGCTCTCTATTGCAATAATAACGCCGTGGATAGTACTTATATTGGACAATTTTTAGAGGAATGTACTAGTCAAGTTAATATGTTCAAAAGTACAAATAATGATTTAGATTCATTTATTATACCTATATATGAGTCTTTGGTTATAACACAAGATGAAATACATATTATTGAACAATTAAAAGATTGTTATAATTTTAGTGCACCTAATAATGTATTAAATGCAAATTTCTTTGACAGAATCATTTTTAAACTTAGAGAAAGTAAATATTTCAAAATAGGTATTATTGTGATGCCTATGATGCCTTTTTCACCTGTTGTAATTGGTTGGAATTATTTAAGAACACATAGGTGTTATCAAAATGGTTTTACAGATTTCACAATAAGGACCATTGCGAAATACACTATTGCTAACAACTTTTATATAATTGCACATACTGATACTGACTATCTAGCAGCCAGTAGTAGTAGTAGATATTCATTATTGTTTCTTTCACAATTGATAAGTCATATGATAACTTTACTTGAACATGGATTCATTCATGGCGATGTTCATCCGGGAAATACGTTAATGCATCCTGAATTATCAAATACAAGTGATGGTATTAGGTCAGCTAGTTATCGTGGTAAATTGTTTTTAATTGATTTTGGTACAGTTGTAAAAGATGGTCTTTGGATACAGTGGGCTAGTGAATACAATGATTATAAAAGATTCAAACTACAGATTAAATCATTATTAGTATCTCGTGGTGCACATAATCTTTCACCATTGGAATCTTCAACTTATGATTGGTTGCCTGCATTATTTTTGAAACGTGACAACAAAAATAAATATAATCTTCTAAATGATTACGCTGCTGAAGACCTTGCAAATAGAGCTATTATTATTGATGATGATGATGAGAATGGTATATCGCCCTATTTTATAGAAGAGAATTTGAGAACAATGTACGATTGGGTCAACGAATACAAACGAGGGAATCGTGAATTTATTGAGGGTTCTGCATCTATTATGGAAACACACAGGGAAATGTTTGATAGAATTAGAGCATTTAATAAAAGCGGAAATACAAGGAGTACCATGCGTGGCGGTGGTGACAAAGATATTATGAATAAAATGATTGAGAATTTGGAATATGGTGAAAAAACAGTGAATGCATTAAGAAAAGAATATTCTGATGCTGTAAATCTTATGAATAAAAAGTCAAAATCTGTGAAAAAGTCAAAATCTGTGAAAAAGTCAAACATTATGAAAAAGTCAAAGAAATCAAAGATAAACAAAACCAAGAAAACACACTCCAAAGTAAGTAAAAAGACAATACGTCAATCTACAAGGAGTAAACCTGCAAATATTGGAAGTATTAAACCCTTTACATATTTATGAAAATGATATAATATGTTGATAACTAATACCCATCAATGAGATTTTCATGATTTCGTTCCAAAAACTCAAATGTTTAGTGCGGAAGGTCATTGAAGCAGCGGTGGATTTCACGATAGTCATAGTAATAGAACATTGATATTTCCTTATTTATGATACTAGTGAAGATTTAAAATGGAACGATTTAGGTGTTCTGGATGTTAATTCGTTACTGATATAATATAAAAAATGTGTTCATATATTATTAGAATGTCACATTCACTATCAAATATGATAAAGGAATTCAATAATTATATCAGCGGTGAAGGGAAAAAAATACGCGAATCATTTACAATTAATGAACAACCCGCAGGGGCTTATATGTTGGGTGTTTTTACTGTAGGAGTATTGAGTACAATGATATACATGAGTAATGGGAATGACATAGCTGAGGTTGCGAATGTACCATCAGATACTTTATCATTTACAGCACCAAATCCTGCTGAAACTCCTGCTGAAACTCCTGTTGAAACGCCTGCTGAAACTCCTGTTGAAACTCCTGTTGAAACTCCTATAGAAACTCCTTATGAAACACCTTATGAAACACCTTATGAAACACCAGTTGAAACACCTTATGAAACACCGGTTGAAAGTCCTGTTGAAAGTCCTGTTGAAAGTCCTGTTGAAAGTCCTGTTGAAAGTCCTGTTGAAAGAGAAATATCTAGTCCTCCTGTAACGGTCGAAGCATCTAATCCTCCGGAACAAAAAAAAGAGGATAAAACAAAATCCATCGAGCAGGATAACTATGAATATTTAATTTAATCACTACTTTGATTTCCATTTCAAGAAACCGTTCGATTTTTTTATGTCAAATGTCATGCCTAATAATTTCAGAGCCGTCTCCATCGCCTGTTTTTCAATAGGAGTCAAAGATTGTATGTATTCCTGCACGTCGGGCATATCTTGATATTTTTCCATGGTTTATAAGTATAATATACTAATATAATATACTTAATCAATTTTTTGAGATTTTACTTAACACATACTTCACATGTCCTAAAAAAGGCGGTCACTTGTACGGGGTCACTATTATTTACAGTGTAATCTGGTACAAATGTATTGTTTCCACTCCTCCAACACATTATCGATGGGATACCCGCCAGCATTTTGCGTGTCTTGAAATAACTATATAAATTAATGGACTCGTCTATATCAATGTCGTAAAATACTACGCTCTCCGGTAATATATTCTTCCACTCATCAACTATTGGTCCGATTTTTTTACATGGACCACACCAGTCTGCACTAAACTTTAGGATGACTATACCGGTATTATTCGATATTATTGTATATAAATCTTGTACATCTGTGATAAGTTCATCTTTTGACGTAACGGGCATATATATTTTCCCAATAGATAATTTTATATTTATTTATGAAATTAGTATAAATAATAATAAAAATCTAAATAGTTATTGTATATGTCAAACGTCGAACATAATCTAGATATTCAAACCTATAACTTAGATGAATTGCTCCAACTCTTTGATTTAAACTATGAATTCGATGTTGAACAACTAAAAAAAGCAAAGAAAAAGGTTCTATTTTTACATCCAGATAAATCGAAATTACCGAGCGCTTATTTTTTATTTTATAAACAGGCTTTCGACATAGTGTATAATTTTTACAAAGAAAAGACAAAACAAAATCGCGCAGTGCCCAAAGAAAAAGTCGAATATGACGCCAATAATGATGAAGGAGTACAAACCGAAATAAACGGTGTAATGAAAAATTTCAAGGCCAAAGAATTTCAAAGCAAATTTAATCAGCTTTTCGAAGAAAATATGACCGTGAAACCCGACACCTCAAAATCCGAATGGTTCCGCGATGAGACCCCTCAGTTTGACCAAAACATCAAAGGTAGCGTAAATGATGCGATACATAAGGTCAAAAATCAGACATTAGTCAGACATACTGGTGTTCAAAATATCAGTGGTTACAATAATAACCAATTATATGATGAAGATAATGACGCATATGCATCCAGTGATATTTTCAGCAAACTTAAATTCGATGATCTGCGTCGAGTACATAAAGACGAAACTGTATTGTCGGTGAGTGAAAATGACTTACATAATATGAAAACGTATGCATCGGTTGAACAATTAAATCGCGAACGCGGACAGCAAAATCTCACACCTATAGAAAAACAGAATGCAGAGAGGATTATGAATGAACAGCAACGACAACAAAATGAATACATCATGAAAAAACAATACGAAGCGACACAAAAATCCATGGCTTACGAACAAAAAAACAAAGAAGTATTATCTAATTTTCTCCGCTTACGATTCTAATTACACTATTCATCGTTTGACAAACATCAATGTATGTTGTGCTTTTTATGCTTGATAATTGCTCTTTTAAATCACGCATTTGTTCTTCTAACATCATTATTTTCTCGTCATATTCATTCGTTTTACGTTCGTCGTACCAAGTCACCGTCTTGGAATTATCTAATTCGATTACTTCTAAGGAAGTTTCTGGCGGTTTTTGTGGTAAAATATCTAAATCTCGATTTCGTCTTTGTTGTTCCACCAATTCTTCCAAATTTGTTATAGCCGTATCCTCGACCGGTTCAAACGGCGTTGAAGAACTCGCCTCCGTAATCCGACTTTGTTTCAATTGTTTTAAAATACCAATCAATATACTAATCGCATCTTTATTAAAGTCAATTAATTTAGACTCTTTCGCATGTTGTTCATTATGACTATATATTAGAGCCATTTGTTGTTCTATCCACTGAGTTTGTTCCGCGGTAGATATACATTCATTGAATAACGGGATTCGCAACAGTATATTCATTATTGTTGTTTGATTTTTACTTGATAAAAAGGATGATGACATAATAATGTATAAGTATTGTTTTTATACATTATTTTCGATATTATTACTTCCGTTTTTTTCTTGTTTTTCTATTCATTTTACTTCCACCTGCCGCGGATGCTGCTGCAACTGCATCTTTATGTGCTTGATCTAGGTCATATGTATTTTTCAATATTTCTCTTTCTTTTGTAAAGCTTGAAATAGTAGGCTTTTCCTTAACGCTCTTATCTATTGCCGTTGTTATTTCGACTTGTTTTCCTTTTGATAAAGGTCTTTTCTGTGATTCACTATATATTGTTGCCAAATCAGATTCCGCGGAATTGACTGCTAGTTCTTTGAAATAGCATGATATAGTGTTATTTGTGCTACATTTTTTGTCTATTATAACTGTGCTCGAAGATAATTTTGTAGCATCCTCTGGTTCCAATGGATCCGCCCTATATACTGTAACTATTTCAAAATCTTGGTTGCTTTCTGCATCTGCATTTTTTCTCTTTATGTCTTTAATAATACCTTCCAATTTATTCGCCAAATCGAGTATTTGAAGTTGGATATGCTCGAAAAAAGCTTTTTGGTCCGCATCTCCTTTGAGTTGTGTAGTATCGATATTTATACCTTTAAACTGTATTCCTATTTCATTATAATCATCATGCTCTAAGATTTTTCTTTTACGATAACGTTTCATAATATTTCGTGCTTTTTTGTATTGTTTTTCGATATATTCCTTCATATCATCTATGTCTTCCGCTAAATCTTTAAGAATATAATCACTCATCGCAATCTCAAATAACCCATATAATTGATATGTATGTAAGTTCAAGTTTAACATTGGGTCAGTGGAATCATTCGTAGTCATTTTTGTAATAATTTCCGTATATATCTTATCCCATGTTTCACTAATAACATCAGTTTTTGCTATTGCCGATGGTCGATAGGTATTATCGGTATTTTTTGTTACCCATGTATCCATCCTCTTCTGCTCTTCTGCCATTATATTATATTATTATCACATTTTAATTGAAGTAAACATTACGTAACAGTTCCACGTGTTTATCCGGAATTCGTTTTCGTTTGAACAAATTTACCTTGTCTTTAACGGTTTTAAACGGTTTATCATTAACTTTATTCGTCAAAAGTGTTATGATGAAAAACAAAGAATACATTCCACATTCACTGTTAGAGTACTGATGCGTGAATGGATGATTTTCGTAAAATGTGAAATTAATTCCCAAATTCTTTCCTTGCTCTTTGATTTTGTTCACCAAGCTAAGCATTTGTTTCGGCGTCTTTGTCCCGTTACTGTCGAAATAAAAAATGAATTTGTCACGTATATCAATAAACATCGAGGTCCAATGTGTTCCACTCCCAGTATGTTTGTCTAAATTGAAAATGACCGCAATCTTTGTTTTTTTAGCCGAAATCTCCTTTTCCAGATTAAATTTACACAATTCCGGTTCGACACATCCATAAATAGAATCATCGGATTCCCAATCAATAAATGTCGTCCCGATAAATTTAAAGGTCGGGTCCGATTCTTCATATTGATGCATCACTGCTTCTATGTCAAAATTGCTCAACCACTCGTTCGGATTCTTTGCCCAAGTGTAAGGCTTATTCGGAGAAAAAATGAACTCGTGCAGTCTTTCGCGCATTTCTTGTTGATATAGATTCGAAATCCAACACTGCTCATCATTACAATTTTTCATTTTTATCCTAAATTCATCCCATATTTTTCGCGGTTCTTTGTATTTTATGCGCTCCTTACCTCGCCTTTTTTTATTGTACTTCTTCTTCATATTCACTAATACATCCTCCGTTAAACACGACTGTCTTTTTACGGTCTTTCCATGTACATTTGGACTACAGTTCTTTTTAGTAAAATGTGGCATCTTACATTATACTCATATTTTTTTTACTCCCTTACCCCAGTAACTGTTCGTCTTTGTAAAAGCATTGACATTTTGGAATAGCACCTCATCTTCGTCATCGTTATTATAATTATTTTCTTGTTCCACTTCCTTTATCTCGAAATGTTTTAAAGACGATTTGACAAAGATTTGAAATGCGTCATCCAATTCATGACATACATGATAATCGTAATCATTCATGTAATTTTTGAATAAATCTATAATGTCTAGTTTATAATGCGAAAGTTTAGAATAATATTCGTCGCATTCGTGGCTTTTATCTGAGTCGTTTTGCATTAATTTAGATTTACATTGTTTGTTCATTAATAATTGCATCGTTATCTCATCTATATAATTGTTCTTAGGCGATGAGCTGAATACATCACAATCACTTGAATCCATATACTTGTTTTAGAAAATAATTATTATTTATACGATAGGTATTTTTGTATAGTAATAGTATATAATGTCATTGGTTGATAAAGGTTCATCTGATATTGCACGTACTAGAAGAATTTTAAGAGCTGGATGGAACGGTGCATATGCTGCCGGAACGGTAACGACTGATTCCGGTTCTTACACGCTCCGTGGAGGTTCTTACAAAGCGGTTAATAACATTAGCGACTTTCTTAGTCGTCAAAATTACTCATGTGGTGGCCCAAGTCAGGTCCAATCCGATAAACCCGGTATGAGCAGATTGATTGGCACCAATCCCAACAATTGCGATGGAACAAACGTCCCTCCTTCCTCCACTAACACCAAGTGGGTATCTGACACATCGGACTATATTAAATACAAGAGACAGCGCGCCATCCTTCGTAACTATAACGACACGCCTAAAAATAAGAATTGCGCCTAGACGGGGTGTTAAAAAATAATGTGGATGAATTATATATGAATAAATATTTAGCAGAATTCATCGGGACTGGATTGTTGGTATATGTTGTTTTAGCCACAAATAATCCCGTTATTATTGCTCTTGTGTATGCAGTTATCCTCACTGTTACTCTGAAAATATCTTCGGGGTATCTCAATCCTGCTATTTCTCTAATAATGGCGTCTATTAATAAAATCGATGTTCATGAGCTATTGCCTTACATCATGTCTCAGTTTATCGGGGCATTAGTCGCTTTAGAAATATATAAGCGATACAAAATCAGTGCATAAATAATAAATATTACTTATTATTTATTTTTCCATCAAACGATATAAAATGTACAAACCCATTATCGAAATTCCTCCAAGATAAACCGTGGTTAATACATCATCTTCCGTGTGAAAAGTGGTTACTACTTTTTCCACTATTACGTTTGTTTGCGGTATAATGGTCTCTTGAACATAGTTGTTCAACGGTTGCTTGTATCTGTTATAGAAACATTGAAAATTCTCGGCCAGCGAGTCGAATTCCGCCATTTGGTCACTTAGTGCCTTTTCTGCCTCCGCCTTCTCCGCTTGCAGAGCATTTAACTCCGCTTGATATTCGCCAGTAACGCCCCCGTTTAAATTCGGACAAATATCCGTCACTCCGCCTGTGTTAAAACACTTCGAGCAATGCTCCATACCATCATATTTTTTACATCCATTTTCGAAATCGCTGGCGGGTTTATCCAACCATTGTAACAAAGAAACTGACTCCTGAGTTCCATCAGAATTTGTCATTTGTACATTTGTATTACTATCACTCATCGACTTCTCCAAAACATCACAGAGAGCGGTCCTTTTTAAATCACATGCATCACAATGTATCATACCATTATATTTCTTGCAATTATCGACGTATGCAGTACTTTGGGATGTTTCGTATTCTTTTAAAGACACGGTTATCGGTGAATCGCGATTTTTATAATTGCTCACTACTACTTCATATGGCGAACCACAGCTATCATCGAACACACAGTCATAATTATTGACCCGATTAATATCGCGCAAAATTCCACTGGCGTTATGAATCAAACCACAATTCGATATATCCTCTAGCCCCTTTGTTTGCTTACAACTATCCAAATTAATCACCGATTGAGTATTTTCTGTCATATATTTTTTCAATGGCTCACCACTTCCCGACAAATTCAACGTGTTATTGGCAATATACAACGGTACGCTTGAAGGACCATCGCTATTTTCATACAGTGTATAATCCAATTTCTCCATGTATTTAATATTGTCCATATTGTTTATGAATTCGTCCGTTTTTATATATGGTTGTTTAGTCATGTCATCTGTCATGTTTAGATATATTTATAATTAGATATATTTTACAGCGATCTTTCACATAATTCCTGGTGATGCTCGGCGTATATCTTCAATGTTCGAGCACTTGGGTCATCTGCTTCTATAAACCGCGGCATCCAAAAATATGGTATTATGTGACCTTGACTAGGAAAATTACTCTCAAATAATTGTCTATAGTATTTCTGTTCATTTGTAACAGGTGCATTATGTTCATATACCATATTCTCTAAAGCCATTGAATCGACACATTTATGTAGAATCTCGAATGCGCTTTCCTTTTGCGACGAAACTCCATCACTAAATGCTTCTTTAGTTCTCCACAATATTTCATCCGGCAAATATTCATCATTGCTAAATTTAGGGTCAAATGATGCGCGAATCAAATATTTTTCACACATCTTATAATAAGAGAAAAAATCATCCCCGCCACCCCTGTACCGAGTGTTCATTGGAATCGACAAATAGTATTGTGTAAATGCGCGGTCCAAAAATGGAGTGCGTGGCTCTAGGCCATTGCTAGAAATCGATTTATCACAGCGTGTGACATCAAACATGTAAATATCGTTCAACAATCGTTTGCATTCATGGTCAAACTCAATTGCATCTGGTGCCTGCCCCATATACAAATAACCTCCCGCTAGTTCGTCGGCACCTTCACCGCTAAAGATAACTTTGGCTTCGCTATGCTTGGATATGAATTTTGCCAGTAAATAGTTTCCGATGCTCGCACGCACTGTGGTTGTATCATAACTTTCGATATTTTTTATCACTTCTGGTATAGCATTGACGAATTCATCCTTTGTCATTATCACGGATGTGTGTCTAGTATTCAGAAACAGTGCAACTTGCTTGGCGTATTTAATATCCTCGGAACCCTCTAATCCAATACTGTACGTTTCTATGGGTGGCAAACCATGTTCTTTATGATATCTGGAAACTAATGACGCTATAAGACTACTATCTAAACCGCCTGATAAAAGGCATGCAATTGGACGGTCACTTGTGGAACAACGTTTATAAACCGCCTGTGTTAATAAAGACCTAATGTTTTTCATTATACTATTATAATCACTTTCACAATTGGATATACGCGAAAATGTCATTTGGCTATATTTGACATTATACGCAAATTTCCATTGGGGCGAACTCGTTTGCGGAAGCTCATAAACACTGTAACTACCGGGCTGGAAATGATTTATTTTTAGACTATGCAAATTAGCCATGGGTTGTAACATACTCATTGTAGATGCAAATCCATACATTTGAAACCATTCGCCATACATTGTATATAATGGTCTCACTCCATATGGGTCTCGTGCCACATACATTTTGGTGTTCTCTGGTTCATTATCTAATAAGACAAATGCAAATACGCCGTCTAATAATTGAAGCGTATATTCTATTCCAAAACGAAGGTAACAGTGAATGATTACCTCGCAATCTGAATCGGTGGTGGGCTTTATCTTCAACATTTCATAGAGCTCCTTATAATTATATATTTCGCCATTAGCAATGAGAACTATGTTTCCAAAATGTAACGGCTGATTCGAATTCACATTGATGCCATTAATTGCTAGTCGGTGGAAGCCAAACAGTGCATCAATTGATACCTTTTCCATGGTAGAGAATTCAGGGCCTCTACTTTGCCCATTTTCAAATGCCCTTTCGATAAAATCATCGTCTATAACCGACGCATGATTTAGTAAAGCAAATATACCGCACATTATGTAGTTATCATTATTTATTTTATAATCTTTAAACCATTTTTTCCAGCTTTTTTTCGCATGATAAAGTATATCTTAACAAATGCACATGAAATTCATTGTATTAAGCATTATACTATTATGTATCATTGTCTATGCTTCCATGTGTAAGACAAATATTCAAGAAGGATATTTCGACACCGGAATGCCTAACCCCGATATGATTAAAAAAGTTCCCGAAATGCCGTCTTCTTCTATCACATCCTTGTTATCAGATTTATATGCTATTGTTAAAGGCGACGAAAACTACTTGGTATATGTATATAATGAAATTTATGGACACGGCGAAATAGATTGTGATAAAAATTCCTCATATTGTGACAAAATAGTTATTAACAACAACTCAGGCATCACAATAAGTGAATGTTGCCCGTCATCTATAGAAAATCAGTCAGATGCGATTACACCGGATATAAATAAATCCAACCAACAAAACATCGAGTTGTTGTGTAAATATATGATGAAACATGAACAAATATTGAAAATTCTCAACATTCAGGGATACATATCCTATATTCCATCCAGTGACCTACCGCAAATCATAGACGGGAGTCAGCAAGGGATAAATACCATGCAATCTGATTTGAATCTCATGACAACTTTAGAGCCCGTACGTCAAAACGACTATGAAGAATGTGATATAGATAAATTGGAAGAAGAAAAAACGTATTGGAAAGGACGGCTCTCTTACGTTGAAAACGATGACCAACGACGTGATTTTCAAGGTAATATTGACGACATTACATTTAAAATACAGAAACTTAAGTCTCCTGAGGGGAAAAAAAGTGTTAAATGTAACACCAATCCCATGAATGAAGAACCATACATTACCGATGAAAGTAAACAAAACAAAATTCAAATGTTGACTCTTTATTATTTATATCATGTACTTGTTGGACAAAACAGTGGTATAAAACAAATGCAAAATTACAGTACAGATGAACTTACCAATGCTATGCCTGATGCGATTTCCCAGATGGCCGCGATGCAAAACCAGATGAATGACCTACAAACCACCGTCTAACTTATACTTTCTCCATCTCATCCCATAACTTGGTGATTTCCTTCGCATATATCACCTCGTTTCCTGTCCATCCCGATAAAACAGCCCCTCTGTATGTCGATTCCGGTAACGCCGAATCTACATATCCAGCAGTTTGCACCATAAACGTATTGAGTCGTGGATTTATGGTTTTCCTGTATTCATTCACCAAGCTATGTACATTTATATATACATTGCGAGCAGACGCAGGCTTAGATGCCCAATTCCATTGCCCTTTTTCGATTTCAGGTTCGTTGCCATAGAGCTCTCCGTGACCTACTTGCATATCCGAGTAACAAAACCAATAGTCGAACTTGTAATCCTGTGGATTAGCGAAGGCGTTCTTGAAAAACACCCATACTCCATTTTCGGTACCTTGGCCTACTTGTCCTCCTAAAGTACGAATTTCTTCGTATTGTTCCAAAATCGACCGCGACTTATCAACCTCATACTCTATGAGACGGTCTCCGAAAACGCCCACTGTGCCGCGCCCGGTACATGACAACGCCGTGAATAATGCCGATAAATTGCCAATATCGGAGACGGTTGTTCGCCCATATGTCGATGTGAATGTTCCATGCGCACTTCCGCTGTTGTCAGAAAGCACCATTGTCGAACCGTCCAATTTAGGGTAATTATCCATGGACGCTTGAAGACATTTCTCCAAACAATCCAAGATAATTGGTGCATATTTGGCGTTGATTGGTTGCCGTTTCTTTCGTCCTTTTTCTTCGGTTTCTTCTGTTTCTTCTAATTGTCGCTTCATAGTATCATGTGCGCTAATATATCGAAAAGGAAACTGTTTGCCTCCTTTAACACCCGATAAAACCATGTCGCAGTATTCCTGCATAAACGTTTCCCCTGGGTCACTTCGCGCCACGCCACAAATGTTTCTTAATGCGGCCATATGTGGCATCCTGTTATTCATCGCCGCCAGCGTCTCCGTCCATGACTTACCTTGCGAACGATGCTTCTCCCAAGTCGTGTCTTCGTCATCCAGCTCCACCGTTCCGTTTGTCAAGAGCGGGTCCAGATTCGTAGCAGCCACGACCTTCTTCGAAGGATGAGAAATACGGGTTATGTCAATTATTTGTTTTGGATACTTACCACAATGATATGCCGTTATCTCGCTGAGTCTGTCTTCGAATGCGCGCTTTAATACGGATGGGAACTTCGCCTTGCTGCCATGAAGCGCTTTCCATGAATCCAAGATAGAAACCATGTCTCCTGGTAAAGGACAGCACTCCATAACAACGCGCCGAAACTCTTTCGGATTTTTTTCATTGAACTCGGTGCGCTTGCTATGTGACGCGGCAATAGCCAGAAGCTGAGCCGGTGACTTTCGCATAAACCACTCATTGCGCGCACGCACAGCAAGCTTCAATGTTTCGCCAAAATCGTAATCCAGTGCCTCGTTGGCTGCATCATAAAACACCTTTTGACGACTGACACCAAAGTATTTGGGTAGAATCAGATGCTCCTTCAATACGTCGAATATTTTTTGATTACCGCAACCTTTTTCTTCACTTGTTGGCATATAATATGATGGCTGTCCAAGAAATCCGGATAAAAGTGGCATCATCAATCTGCGAATGGGATTGAAAAGCTCATATGACTCCTCTCCCATAAAATTTACGTGCTTTTCGGTCATGTTACTGGTAATATACGGTAGTATTTATATCATTTACACAGACTGTTTAAAAAAAATCAATTTTTATTACCCCACAAAGGGTAATAAAAAAATTGCTAGGAAACATGTTCCTATATTTGCACATTGGCATAAACTATTCGATGAAGTCAATATACCCGCTTCCACTTTATACTATATTCTATTAATAGCATACTATCATTGTCAAACAATGCATATGAAGGTGTGGAGATATTATATATTGACTGGGTTGCGAGAGATTGTCATTGAACAGTCGTTTCAGATAAATTATTCGATGAAACTGTCCAATCCGCTTCTCGCAAATAAGATTTATCGATGAAGTCAATATATCCGCTTCCACAATAGTGGAGATGTTATACATTGACATGGTGAGAGATTGTCATTAGACAGTTGTTTTAGACAAATTATTCGATGTAACTGTCTAATCCGCTTCTCACACATTAATTCTATTGACCTTTATTGAAATCAATTTTTTTAGTCCCACAATATAACACTCGTGTATATCTTTATATTCATTTCATAAATGCTAAAAATAATTGGCGCGTAATGGGGGGGTATTATTTTGGATTATTTCAAAATCTTTGTATAATCATATGAACCTTTTCGATATTTTCACGGCACATCCACGAGAACATAATATAACATACATGCAACATATGATGGTTTCATTAAATCTGGGTATAACTTTCTTTGTCGCATCTATTCAAGCTGTTATTCACGCAGTTTTCCCATTTATATTCGAAACTAGTTCTTCGGAAACCCTCCTATATTGTCAAAATATAATAAATGATAAAAAAATATAATGACAAAGATTGTATATAATTATTATGTTTTCCCGTCTATTTTATTGGTTTCTTTGTAAATCGAAGAAAAAAAAGGTTGATGCGATTGAAACAAATGATTCATTCATAACCGAAAGAAATGATTCATTCAGTTCTAGTACTACCACCATATTGATATAATTATACTTTCACGAAACGAGTCGCTCGCATACTCTCGCAATATATATCCATCTTCCCATATTCTACATACTTATCATAATGCTCTTCGTTTTCTCTAGCTACACTCAAATATGATGCTGTATCAATTAACGCAGTGGCCATATCTTTGACATTATTGATAGAATTAGGGTATTCACACGTGGTGTTTTCACGAGTGCCAAAGATTTTATTATCCACATTCGCAATACCTTCGCCATATTTCAATAATGCACGTATATGTAATAATTTACTAGGGAACTTACCATCGTCTATTATATCGGTAAATGACTCATATACTAACCGCAAATCGTGACTCATATTACGCTTGCTGGAAGATATGAAATAGAAACTTCCTGGTGGATTCTCGGGTAAAAGATTCACAAATCCATTGCGTTTCCCACAATCCGGACTACATGATTGATTTTGGCATATATTTTCATATATATCTTTGGAATTTCTGCCATTCTTTGAATCTACGAAGAAACATCGCCCATAATCGATTATTTTACAAATATATTTTGAACGGAAAGTGACAACCTTGCCAGGTACATGGTAACTATATGTAACGTATTTTTTATCCGGTAACTCATATAATAAAACGTTGTCAGGATGAAGGTCGTAATGAGTGAAAATATCACAAATTGTGCTCAAGGGTATATATATTTGTATCAGCGCATACAATAAATCTTTCTCTAAAAACGCGACATTATCCATTAAATCTCCAATAGGTTGCACTGAGTTATTTCGACTCTTTATGTGCTGTATCAGCAGGCAATATGCCCTCGGTTCTTGACAAACATCACTTATATCCACCTTCGATACTTGTAATACGTTTTCTTTGAATAATTGCGAATCATTTTCACTAGAGTTTTTGATTTTTTCGTAAATTTCCAAAGACTTATATTTATACATTCCATATGTATGCAAAAAACATGGAAACGTCTTTGTTAAAGTGTTTATATATTGACCGACCAAATACTCGTAATATAAGTTATCCGCGACTTTTCTGAGATTCGATTTTAATATTGCGTAGGCCTCATAAGTTCTATGTTTATACTTGATTTCTTTGACAAAACCATTATGCCCTTTCGATATTTCTTTGATATTTCCACTGACATAATTGAATTCTTTGAATCCCCCGAAAAAATCCGTGATTTTCTTTATTTCTGTTCCGAACGTAATGCATTGCCCTGCATCTTCACACATGTGCGACAAAAATCGAGATATGCGAGCATGTTTTGTTTTTCGCATGAACGTCTTTATCTTTTTCCCTTGCGATTCTTCTATCGATTTTCTCGTCCGACGTGTAACCCTTATCGGTGTCATCTCTATTGCAAAGTTTGACATGTTATATATATTTATATAACATATTATTACACCCTTTTTAATAGTCCGCATCTGACGCATCATCGCATATACGACTTTTTATAAACATTTCATACCATTCTTCTTCTTTTTCTTGAATTTTTTTGAACATAGCTTCAAACATTTTTTTTTCTAATTCAAGATAATTTGCAATATTATTATTTGTTAAAATTTCTTGTATTATTTCTCTATACGTGTTGTTAGTTTTGCTATGAATATTCAACTGGTTAAAGAACATTGTATAACGCATTTGTTTTTCGAATATAATATCATAAAGTTTATCAATATTGTCATCTGTTGCAGTGTAATTCATATCTGTATTGGCAGTAGTCATTATATCTGTGTTAGTCAGATATAATCAAAAATCAATTTTTTTATTTATCTAAAAATCCGTGTTCAATTCGAAAATATTATTATCCTTCTTACAGTTAGACAATGCATATTCCGAATTTGTGCGCTCGAAAAAGTTAGTTTTCGTCTCCACGCTTATCAATTCCATAAAATCAAAAGGATTATGGGAATTGTATATTTTGTCATAACCTAATTGCACCGATAATCGGTCCGCCACAAACTCAATATACTGACTCATTAATTTGGCGTTCATTCCGATTAAACGACACGGCAATGCCTCGGTAATGAATTCTTTTTCTATTTCCGTGGCCTCTGTGATGATTTCCATCACGCGCTTCTTATTTACCTTCTTATTTAGCTTACCATATAACATAATCGCGAATTCTGTATGTAACGCCTCATCGCGACTAATGAACTCATTCGATAATGTCAATCCAGGCATCAATCCCCGCTTCTTTATCCAATATATTGACGCAAAACTGCTGCTGAAAAAAATGCCTTCGACGCACGCAAAAGCAATCAATCGCGAAGCAAACGATGAACGTTTATCACCCATCCATTTTTGCGCCCATTGTGCTTTTTTAGAAATACATGGAAAGTTTTCCAGCGATTTGAATAATTTTGTCTTCATTTCACCGTCGCGAATATAAGTGTCTATCAAAATCGAATACATCTCCGAATGAATGGACTCCATAGCGGCCTGGAAACTGTAAAACGCGCGAGCTTCCGCCACTTGAACTTCATTGCCAAAATTCACGTTCAGATTCTCCATGACTATTCCATCTGATGCCGCGAAAAAGGCCAACACCATACTTATAAAATGTCGCTCGTCATCGTTCAATGATGACCAGTCATTCAAGTCCTTCGATAAATCGACTTCCTCTGGACGCCAAAAGGAATCTACCTGGCGTTTGTAGATCTGATAAATATCATCGTACTTGATAGGAAACATGGTATAGCGGTCGTTGGATTCTTGTAAAATTGGTTCTTCGACAGTGTGAGACATTTATCCCTAAATAATATAGTGGGATAGAATTTCTTATACTCAAATAGTGATTTTGATTTTAAATCATTTCTACAAAAAATATAACCCATTTTAACGCAGCTGAATTCAGTGATTCTGTGGTTTATTTTATTATCAATATATATACATAATGAATTTTGCAAAGACGAAGTCGGAAATAGCTAAACAGCTGAAAAAAACAACTAACTACATGTCTAATAAATCAAAATTATTAAACAACAAATATTTATTATATTTAGTACTGGTTTTGGTGATTGTTGATATGTTCCTTTTTGTCAATGTAGGTGAGGTATTCTACATTTTTTTGTACATTCTTTTCGGGTTATTAGTGTCATTATACTCCGGTAATATTATGATAATTTTAGCAAGCGCGATGATTTTGACAAATATTGTAAAATTACTAATGCGTATGCGCGTTTCCGGCAATGAGGGATTCGAAACTGCTTCGTTAGACCTAGGTGCTCAAATATTTGAATCTCTCAAAGAAGATGAAAAAGAATATTTTAGGAATATTGCCAAGGGAAAATTAGAACCACTCAGTAATTTATCCCCGGATGAACAAGTAATCCAAGAACAAATTATTGATTATTTGAATAATGAAGACTCCCCCGTAGAAGAGGGGACTGACGGGGGAGATTCCCCCGTAGAAGAGGAAGAATCACCTGTAGAAAAGGGGGGTAACGGGGGAAATTCCCCCGTAGAAGACCAGGTTGAAAAACTCATTGGGTTTTCCGATGAATCTTCAAAACCTACATTGGAAGGTTTAGACGAACTTGACACAGAAGCTAAGAATCTAATCAAAACACAAAAGGAATTATATAAAAATATGAAGAATTTAGAACCCATGTTGAATCAGGCGAAAAATCTTATGAAGGATTTAAACAATATTAAAAAATAAATAGATTATATAAATGAAACCAACGGAAATTACCGTGATCACATTTATGGGAATCAAAATCGGGAGCATTCGTCACAACCAGAAGTACAAGCCTAGAATAAAGTAATTTTCTTCAATAATAATGTCATTATATATTAAACATGAACACAACAATGAAGAAAATTTTAGTAAGTTTAATTGGGCTCTTCGTCATAACTATTATTGTATGTAGAATTTTCGAAGATAAAGTACAAGAAGGTCTTGGTGATGAGGCTTTAATCGCCGCGAATGCAGTAGTTGCTGCCGGCCAAAGAACTTTACGCAGTGTAATGGCCGCTGTAACAAATGGTATTCGTACTGCTCTCAATAAAGCTGCAGATTTACAAGCATCAATGAGTAGAAATATTATCGCCGCACGTGCCGAACTAGCGGATTCTTTGCGTTATACATCTGAACAAACTGCAGATAATGCTAGATTTGCGTCAGAACGAGCAAGTGACACTGCTGCACGTGGTACAAAAGAATTGCGTGATTCAGTGAGACATAGTATAAGTACGCTTAAAACTACACTCAGTTCTCTATATTCCAAACTCAATATGTTGGTACAATGGATGAAAATATTGACCGGTGTAGCAATTGTGTGTATTTTAGGCGGATATTTTTATAAAGTTGGTATGTGGTTTGTCAAAGCTACTTTATGTGGTTTCACATTCCTATTCTCCTTTAACGTATGCTTTATTTGGTATGCGTTGGATATCATCGGCAAAATAATATACTCATTTATATGGTTTTGGTTTTGCGGTCTATGGGACGGTATCATAGGGTTATCCACGGGACAATGGGATATACTTCAAAAAGGCTACTGGAATCCATTAATGCAAGTAATAGATGCAATAGATTGTTACATTTACGATCTCACTGGGTTCCATGTAATTCACTTCTCTAAAAATGTGATTGAAAAATGCTACAAATGTGAAATGCCCGACTTCCCTCCATTTCCCGATTTGTTCTCCAAAGACGGTATTAAAGACGCCTATAATAAATACGGATTAGGTAGTTTCATTCCTGGTTTCAGAGCTATCTAAAATATTTATATGTATTAAATATATAAATATGCCAAAGAAATGTCCGCCAGGTGTATTCTGTATTGAAAATATTACTCTCACCTTTCTCGTGCTAATACTTTTTATAGTGGGCTTCTTATATTACCAAAATATGAAGCAAAATCGAAATGTCAATGAAACCAAGGTCGAAGAAAAAATTGTCGTGACTTCGCCTCCTCCACAAGTACGTGTGTCTGATGTATTTAACGACCCTTATGCCCCGCCATTGAAAAATACATATGTCCAAGGCATGGTGCCTGTGAATATCCCCACACAAGGATTGCCCCAACCATACGGACAAGTCGGAATTTTAACCAATAACGATGGAGAAAATCTGATATTGCCGTTAATGGGTCGTCGTTACAACAGTGATAAATGGATGTATTATACCATTTCTAACAGTGGAAACCTCAATACCAAATTACAAGTCATCGTAAATGGTAAAAGTGGTACGTATGAATATGGTGTCAATGAGTTGTTTTCAGGCGATACTGTTACTGTTGATGGGTATAATAAAAAGTTCATCGTGACCATTTATAACAGTAGTCAATTCAATTATTTACCGTACTAAATATCTACTTGTAATATATACCATGGAACGTGGTTTAATGATGTTGCTCCATTCCGCCATTATTGGTGTCGTGCTCTATTTACTCATGGTGTTTGCCTTAAAACAAAGCCAACCTGTTGCCGAAAATCGCAGCATTCTTCTTGCCGCATTAGTGCTTATTTACATGATTCTATTTGGTCATGGTATGCCATATAAGCTGAATAAAATGATTTAAGACCGATTTGATAATATTACAACTTTAGTTGAGATATTGTATTTTCCCTAGCCAACTTATGTTTTATCTTTGGATAAAAACTGTCACGATTGTCTCCTGCAAGACAGTGTTTTTGTATCTCTAGACAAAGATTCGAAAATTCGGAGTCCATGTTCTTATATTCGGGATTTTCTTGTTTCCAATCGATTAATGACTTGATACTTTTACGCGATACCTCTTTTATGGCACTATCGATTTTCTCCGATGAATTATCTTTGTCCCAAACATCTTGGTCCTTAATATAAAGCGTTTCACGTTTCACGTCAGTGCAATGAATCGGTCGTTCATGTACTGTCAATTGATTGAGATTATCCATGAGAATCTTTGTCATTCCTTTGACAAAACCCAGTTGTGCGTTGTTTTCTAAATCATCGTGACTAACTTCAATGCGGTCGATGAAATCCGAGAAATTAATCGCGTTTTTACATTGCTCATTGAGGAACATATTGATGTTAAACTGGTTATTGTTTGTCGTGTTATTTGTCGTGTTATTTGTCGTGTTATTTGTCGTGTTACCGATTTTGTCTATCATCTGCGCCATTAATTCATCTTTTTTCTTTATTTCTTCATGTTGTTCCTGCATTTGCTTCATAGCCTGCATCAAAAGGTCCTTATAATCGGGTTTATCGGGTATAACCAATTCTTCCGATACTGGAATACATTTCTTCTTGTGATTCCAAAGAGACGAAGCATGCTTATAACTTTTACCACAATCACATAAATATGCTTTGGCGATTTTTGGCGACTTTTCGTTCGTATTTGTTCGTATTTTATGTTTCAGTGTAAAAATATGTATGTTATAATTACTCTCCTTAGAGCATGTAAAGTCACAATGTTCGCATGAAAAAATCTGGGCATTTTTTGGCATTTTTTCGTTCGTCATTCTTCGTATATTTTGACTAAAGAAAAAAATGCCGAGAGTTGAACGTAAAAAAAGTTCAGTGTCATTACCAAAAAAGTAATCCACTGGGTTTCACCCGATACACGTAACAAAAGTCGTTTTTTGAAGTTTCTGTGAGATTCTTCTTTGGAAAATCCAAAATTGGACATTTTTAAAATGTCCACTTTTCATTTTTTCAAAAATAAATCCCAGCTGTTTTTTTCAAGGGTAATTTCAAATAATCATTATTTATTGAATGCTGTTAAAATACTTTTTATTATTTCTATATGACATGTTTATTTGGTAATAAATAAATCATATGAACAGAACTGTCGGAATTTACTGTTTAAAAACCCAATTTTCGACGCAAAATGCAAAGATTTCATTATATAACGTAAAATGTGGGATTTTTTGCGTTTCCAAACGATAAACACATGGAAATCTAAGAGTATAAATAGATTTTTTCATAGTTAGGGTATATGGAACTGCTCCGCAGATTACCTATTGAAATTATTAGAGAGCATATAATTCCTTATACATATGAAAAACAATCTGAGTTTATAGTGGAAGATATACGCGATTTTATACTTTTTCGTAAAAGTATTTGTACGTTGTATAAGACTGCGTATCCAGAAGAGAGAACAGTGGTCATTATGAGGCGAATAGCTGACGATATTTCTAGAATAATGAATCAAAATATTCCAGTCCAATATGGTTATACTGATAAATATTATGAATATTGGAGAAGGCTACCTTATCTAACAGATAAGAGTGAAATGTTCATTTATGATAGCACAATGGAACTGAGTTATTCTATTACTATTTTTTCAAAAGTTAATATACTTATTGGTCTGATGACGATAGAAGAACGCGAAAAAGTATTGAATTATTCGCGCAGATAAAAAAAAGGTGTTTATATATTCATCGGATTGTCCGAGTAAATAATACTTGTTACTAGCTTGCAATTATTTTTTATTAATAAATTGACATTGTTTTTGAATGCACATGAGTCTTCAAATTCAACATACTTCCCGTCGTGAATATACAGATATTTATTTACTTTATCCAGTATATCTATTTTGGAAATTATTACTTTATTCGCGCCACTGATTTTGATGGAAATTAACAATTTGTCCATATTTAGCCACTCTATTTTTCGTAATCGCTTTGTCGTAGTACCATATTCCTCGGCAACATTCGCTATTTCACTAAAGATTTCATCATATTCTTTACAATCTCTATGTGAAAAATGAGGATCTACGCCTACACGTGTGTCATACACCTTTGCTGCTCCATATATATCTCTTATTTTTTGTGGTGGAAACCCCAATGAACATGCACTATATGGCAAAGTACATGATGATGTCACATATGGATATGAACCATAATTTATGTCCAACCAGAAACCCTGAGAACCTTCGCACAATATATTTCCTTTCAAGGGAGATGAATCCCCGCGCCATATTTTTTCTTTATATGGAAAAGTTTCGTCGTCTTCTATACGATGTCCCAGGCGCGCATATTTATCCCTCGAACATGGTGCTATACCCATTCCAGTTGAACCTTGTTGTTTCTTATACAAAGAACAATCTTCTTCTATATGTTTATCACTGACTACATGTGCTTTCGACGAAAAATATATATTAGATGTATCGAAGCCATTTTCATTGAGATAATCTATTTCCCGTTTGAGCGCTTTATTATTTATTAAACAGTCGGGGCCAATATAACAAGGAACACCGTAAAATACACCAGCAGGTATTATATGAGTAGCATACTTTACACCATTTATATATATTGTATGACCTGCATTACTCCCCCCGTTCCAACGACATACCCAATCATACTTGTTTTTCGACAATAATGTCGATATTATCTTACCTTTTGCTTCATCACCCCAACATAATCCACAGCATATATCAACGGTTTCAATTTCACTCATTATACAGTACCACGTATATGTTTTTATTTCATTATTAGTATATACAAAAAGTGAATCATTTTTATAAAAAAATTTATTTCAAGTGAGAAATACTATTCTCTCTAGCTAAATTGTGAATTATAGTAGGATAGAAAGAATCCTTATTACATATACCAGTCGAATTTAGCTGCATAGGAATACATTTCTTTGAGAATTCCGAGTCCATATTACTATATTCAGGATTGATTTTCTTCCAATCTAACAAAGATTTGATACTCTTCCTGGACACCTCCTGAATCGCACTTTCTAATTTCTCTACAGACTGTTCTTTATTCCATACATCATGGTCCTTGATATATAGTGTCTCGCGCTTCACGTCTGTACAGTGAATGGGTCGCTCGTGTATTGTGAGGAGCTTCAAGTTATCCATCAGAATCTTTGTCATCCCATTAACAAATCCCAGTTGAGCATTATTTTCTAAATCATCGTGACTTATTTCAATGCGGTCAATGAAGTCGGAGAAATTGATTGCGTCTTTGCATTGTTCATTGAGAAACATGTTGATATTAAAGTGATTGTTCATCGTATTTGTGATGTTATTTGTAGTGCCAACCTTATCAATCATCTGCCCCATTAACTCATCCTTTTTCTTCAGTTCTTCATGTTGCACACTGATTTGTTCCATAAAATCTTCGCGCTGTTCCTTAATCTCGTCTAGTGCCCTGTAAAAGAGCATCTTATAATCCAACTCCTCGGTTTTTACTAAAGCTATCGATTGAGTAGGTTGACATATTCTCTTGTGTCTCCATAATGATGTACGACTATTAAATTCTTTGTCACAATTGTTACACATTACGGGTGCGGCATTTTTTGGCATCAAAATTGTTTCATTTTGTTTCATTTTGTGCTTCCGGGTGGATAAATGTTTGTTATAATTACTTAATTTGCTGCTTCTAAAGTCACATAATTCGCATACAAAATCACAGGCATTTTCTGGCATCAAAATTGTTTCATTTTGTTTCATATAAATGAAACAGAAAAAAATGCCGAGATTTCAACGAAAAAAAAGTTCAGTCACAAATGTTCATTCATTTTTTCTGATTTTAAAGCATTATGCTCACAAAACACAATTTTGATATTTCTTGGAAAACTCCCAGGACTTTTTCCTGATTTTGGACATTTTAAAAATGTCCATTTTCGAGAAAAAGTTCACCGAGTCTCAACAGTTTTTTTCAAGGTGTTTTCAAAGAATTTGTAATTTATTATTTACATGTAAAATAATTATTTTTTGAAAATCTTTGTTATTCATTATACATTGTGAAAAATGAACGCAACAGAACAACCGAATTTTTATTATTAAACCTTCAAAAAATCGGCGGAAAGTAATACAAAAATGAATGGAAAGTAATACAAAAATCGGCGGAAAGTAATACAAAAATGAATGGAAAGTAATACAAAAATGAATGGAAAGTAATACAAAAATCGGCGGAAAGTAATAACAAAATCGGTGGAAAGTAATACAAAAATCGGTGGAAAGTAATACAAAAATCGGCGGAAAGTAATACAAAGACTACTGAATAAATAAACCATGCTTACTCGAAAGCAAGTATGGTTACGTGTTAAATCTAGGAATAGACATGCATCAAATAAATACAAGTGTATCACGTTTAACGACAAGATTTTTATACAAACAATACCGTCAAGATATGATTTATTCAAAGATAATTTGGTAAAAGAAATATGGTATTCAAGTGAAGATTACAAAGATTTCAATAAAAGTCGCTATTATGAATATCTTTGACACAATTCTCTGAATCTTTGGTTGGTTTCATCGAGTTTTTCTTTGGCCTTTTTTGCACATATACTGTCAAAGAATTCTTGATTTTTCAAAATTTTCCCAATGGTGTTTTCATAACGCAGCTCTTCTGGTAACGTCAATTGATATTGTTTGTAATATTCAATGTCTAACAAGTGTTGTTTTATCAATTCGCCGTGCAATTCACTGCGGATGTATGACAAATCTAAATCCATTACACCTTTATAGCCTTTGATAATCTTTGCCATAATGATATTTACATCTTGGTTTTATTTCCTTTTCTCCTCGACTTTTTACGCAAGGTCTTTCGTTTTACTTTTCTGCGTCTTCTTGTCTTTTTGCCTCCTTGAAGATTTGGAGGGTCAGCAAGGGTTTCCCATTTCATAATCTCATCTTTAAAATTTACATAATCTATGGACTTTTGCACTTCTCTATTAGTAAATAATTTACCAATATTTTGCTTTCCTTGTCGTAATAAGGATTGCTTTTGCGCTCTCTTATTCCATGCAGCAACTACACTATTACATATATCTACTATAAATTTTTTAGCAGCGTTTTCTTTGTCTCTTCTTTTTTCTTCTTCTTCTTTCTTCTTTATCTCTTCATTCTGCTTCTTTCTCTCTTCTTCTTCTTTCTTCTTTATCTCTTCATTCTGCTTCTTTATCTCTTCTTCTTCTACTTGCGAAACCCCAATTGGACTTATGGATGATTTTTCTCCTTCTCCTTCTGCCTCTGCTTGTGCTTCTCCTTCTGCCTCTGCTTGTGCTTTTGCTTGTGCTTTTGCTTGTGCTTCTGCTTGTGCTTTTGCTTGTGCTTTTGCTTGTGCTTTTGCTTGTGCTTCTGCTTGTGCTTCTGCTTTCGCTTCTGCTTCTGCTTCTGCTTCTGCTTCTGCTTCTGCTAATACTTTCACTAATATGTTAACACGTTCTATTTTTCTCGTTGCTTGTAAATGTGATTTTTCTATATCTTGACTCCAATTTATTGAAAGTTTAGATAACACGAATTCTTCTTTTTTTAGTTTTGTTGTTTTGAAGTTCGTTTTCAAACCCATTTTTAATTGAACCAAATCATCTTCCATTACTATAAATTATGATTATATTTTTCCTCTAAGGGTTTATACCAGTGAAGATTTAAAATGGAACGCCTTAGGCGTTCTGAATTTCAATTTGTTACTGGTATCTGACCCTTGAAGATTCAAAATGTCCCATTTTAAATATTCAAGGGTTTAAAATCCGGGGTCGCCAGTGAATACTTTCGGAGGTGCAGCAGCAGTTTCGCTACTCATGTTGAAGATTTCCCCCATTTTACCATCAAATTGGAAAAACAGCATTACCGGAATAAAGGTACAAGTAAATACAACGACAGTATCGCGCACGATGAGTTTCAGCGGTTTGGCTTCCTTATCCACATATTTCATTTCGAATATTTTATAAATAAAAAAGAGAACGCTGATGACGACAGACAGAAACACGACTTTTTCCATATATTTATTTTTCCATAAATATATGATTCATTAAACGAATTAACCTAAAACTTCGACGTCCTCGAGCAACAATTGGTCGCCGCCTCCATTAATGCTTTTTTCAATATCCAATATATCTAAATCACCTAAACTCAAATTATCTGTATGGATCTGAATGCGGTCGTTCATATCTTCCTCTTCTTCCTCTAATTTGCGCTCTAAAGCACGGGCATTGCTGATTTCCTCTAGTCGCTCAATGTTTTTAGGCGCTTCAATGCTCTCAACTATGCCATCTATACTTTGAGCAGAATCGACGTCGTTAAATGATAACTTTGTTACCACAGGCTCCTCGTCCTTATCTACGATGGAAGGAACAACAGGGATTTCTTCTTTCACTTCCTCGGATTTCACCTCCTCGGATTTCACCTCCTCGGCTTTCACCTCGGCCTTTGCCTCTTCATCATGAATGTTCTCGATAATCACTTCCTCTTCTTGTTCTTGTGTCTCGTCCATGTAAGCTCGGATAATTTCTTCGGTGGGAATACTGTCGCGGATGGTGGTCATGATGCACTCTTGAATAATTTGCTCAAATTCGCGATTATTTTTCTGTTGCGCTAATGGGCTAATATTGTTTTCAAATAAATAAACATTGCCATATACTTTGCGCGCAACGTGAATATAGATTTTATGTATGAAATTATCCAACTTCGGGATAGAAATATCTATTTGTTTCTGCTTATTGCCTACGCGAATGCAAGTAAGTACTTTCAACTGAATCACATGGACACAAGAAATTAAATCTTCTAAATAGTTACATCCACTGCGTTCAATGATTCTTTTTCTTTCGGTCTCAATAATCACGGAATTCCACTTGGGGATGCGCGACAAGAGATTCTGAAAGGTCATCAAGTATTTTTCCTTCTCTTCATTTTCGCAGCACATTTTCCAGGATTCATGAAAAATAGAGCGAACGCCCTCGTTAATGAGCGGAGTAAAAATACTCACGAGGCGACTACACCACTCGTTGCGAGACTCATGCAAATTGGCTAAAACAAAGTCATCCATTTAATTTTTCCGTATATTTTTTTAACAATTCCTAAACGAATGACCTTTTCGCAAAATAAACTCTATTATGATATTCAATGCCTACTACATAATTAATGTCGCAGTGAAACATATAGTTATGAATGTATAAATTATAATGCATATTTACACGTCCCAATTGTGCCAATACCTCGTCAAAATGTACTTTGTAAGTGCGGTCGTATTCATAAATCTGAGTCATTATTTCTTTTGGTAAATATACCATGTATATATGTTGTCATATTCATCGCTTTATTTCATTTTTATGCGCTACACATTTCACATGGTTCATCATCGCCGAAACTGCCACTGCGGATTTCTTTTTTCTCAGGTTCAATCGTGAATTGCTGTGCTTGATGCCGGGCCCTTCTGCGCAAATAATAAATGCCCGTTTTCAATCCTTTTGACCAAGAATAAAAGTGCATGGACGTGAGTTTATTATAGTCGGGTTCTTCCAACCATAGGTTCAGACTTTGACTTTGGCAAATATATACTCCGCGGTCGGCCGCCATATCGATTAAATGACGCATGGGTATTTCCCACACGGTCTTATATTTGTCGCGAATATGTTGCGGGATAGATTCGATATGCTGAACGCTGCCATTATTCGATATAATGTTGTTTTTCACGTGGTCGTTCCATTGACCTAGCTCAATCAAGTCGCGCATCATATATTTATTTGCCAGCATAAATTCGCCGGCAATGGTTCGCCGGTTATAAATATTGCTAGTAATCGGCTCGAAACATTCATTCACGCCGAGAATTTGCGACGTGGATGCTGTGGGCATGGGTGCCAAAAGAAGTGAATTGCGCAATCCGAATATTTTTATGTGTTCTTTCAAATATTCCCAGTTGTATCGGTCGCTTGGCTTGGCGTTCCACATATCAAACTGAAGTATTCCTTCGCTGGCGGGGGAACCGTCGAATGTTTCGTATTTGCCTTCTTTTTGGGCCAGTTCGCACGATTTTTCCAAGGCTCCGTGATAAATGGTCTCGAAAATCTGCGAATTAATTGTCCTGGCTTCGTCGCAGTGAAATGGCAGATTCATTTTCATAAATACGTCGGCCAGACCCGAAACTCCGAGACCAATGGGTCTATGGCGCATATTACTTCGGCGCGTTTTTTCCGTAGGATAATAGTTAATATCGATAACGCGATTGAGATTCTCGGTCACGATTTTGCTGACATCGTGGAGTTTATCATAGTCGAAAACTCCGGAAGCATCGACAAAGGAACTGAGTGCAATACTCGCCAGATTACATACTGCGGTCTCGTGTTCATCGCTGTATTCGACGATTTCTGTACATAAATTGCTGGATTTGATGGTGCCTATATTTTTTTGGTTAGATTTAATATTACATGCGTCTTTATACAGCAAATATGGTGTCCCGGTTTCCATTTGTGCGTCGAGAATTTGGAACCACAGGTCACGGGCGTTCATGGTAGTTCGTCCTCTATCTTCAGATTCGTATTTTTCATAAAGAGTCTTGAATTGTTCGCCATATACATCGCTTAAACCGGGGCATTCGTCGGGGCACATCAGCGTCCATATACCGTTCGTTTTGACACGTTCCATGAACAAATCTGGCATCCATAGAGCATAAAACAGGTCGCGGGCTTTAAGTTCCTCGTCGCCGTGATTCTTGCGCATTTGTAGAAACAGTTCTATGTCCGCGTGCCAGGGTTCCAAATAAATGGCAAAAGAGCCATTGCGACGACCCCCACCGTTATGAATCACACCATTATGACTCATATAACTATGTATATCTTTCATTTGAAGGTCGTATAATGTGCCACAATAATTGCGTTTTTCGATGCTTTTTATTCGACTATATAAATATCCATTATGCTTGAAAAATTTGAAAAAATGACCAGCATCTGAAATATTCATTAGCTCACATAGAACATCTGTTTTGGGTATTCTCAGTACATAATTCAATAATTTATGAGTTATAGTTCCATTATACGTTTGATGTGACTCACCAATGCGGTCTCTAATATAACCGCTGGTTAATATTTCCATACGCAGTAAAATATATCGTAGACTTTCCACCAATTTAATGGACGTGTTGTCAAAAACGATTTCATTATGTAGACATCCATCTGTATGTAATAACCCTTTGACGATTTGTCCGCACTTGTTCAATGGTAAATTTAACCATTTTGGTGTAATATGTTTTTGTTTATTTTCGTCATAAACGTCGCTATATCGTATGGGGATCTCAATATTCTTATTCCATCTTATTCTGGTGATATTATCGTGAGCTGTAATATGATATTTCACACATTTACTGGAAAAATATGATTTACAAAATTCCAATATATGTTGTTTATTTGTACTATGTAGGGTAATATGTCCATTTTTATTATCGTTTTCGAAATACCCGTCACCTAACAGAATACCGTAAAAATAACAATCATCTGGTGTGATGGAATCAATGTCTTTTTCATATTTAGGAATACTATATGCCAACATGTCATCCGTATTCAAATCTTTCACGTCTTTCCACATATTGGATATAATACTTTTGTCGATGCGATTACGAATAACGTCATAATTGACGCCTTTTATAGTTCCAGATAAACAAAGGACTGGATGTTCGGGAGTTATTGACAAAGGATACAATTGATGCATAGTTTCGATTTCGTAAATAGTTCCTTCATATGGGTGTTCCAAGACGTTGTCGATAACTTCAATTGTTCCGTCTTCATTGATTATGGACGTTTCTCCCGCTACAACATGTTGTATTTGTTTAGGACCCTGTGTTGTATATAGGATGGTTTCAGGAATTACACATTGATCAACGTACTTGGCAGTATTATTAAACACTTTCAACATGGGAACGATTCCGTTTGACGAACCATTGGTTCCACGAATATGACTTCCGGACGCACGAACATTGTGGATATGTAGTCCGATTCCGCCCGCCCATTTGCTAATAAGGGCACAATCTTTTAACGTATTGTAAATACCCTCGATGCTATCGCTTTCCATGGCTTCCAAGAAACAAGACGATAGTTGAGGGCGTGGAGTTCCTGCGTTGAATAACGTAGGGGTAGCATGGGTGAAATATTTATGAGACATGTGGTCGTAGCTTTCTTTAACTTTTTCCAAATTAGCGCCGTGGATACCGATAGCAACTCTGAGCCACATATGCTGTATTCGTTCGACGGGTTTTCCGTCTATTCTCATAAAATATGCGCGTTCCAATGTTTTGAAACCGAAATAGTCGATAAGAAAGTCTCGGGAATAGTCGCATAAATCGTCGAAAAAAACGGCATTTTCGATAACTATGTTATGGAACGATGCATCCAGAAGTGGAGAATGTGCGCCATGTTTGTCTCGAAAGTTGTATAATGAGTTTATTACGTTAGAAAAAATCGGCGACGTATTTTTTTGATGACTGGAAATGATTATGTGTCCCGCCAAAACGTTATAATCATAATGCGTGGAACCCATGGACGCACATTGTTCTGCACTGAGGTCGTCGATTTTTGTCGTGGATATATTGTCATATAGCTGGTCAATAACTTTCATTGCTAAAGATGTGTAATTGATTTTGAGATTTAATGATTGTCCAATAGTTTTCATCCGATTCAGGATTTTGTCAAATTCCACGGTTTCGACAGTGCCATTGCGTTTCAATACATTCATTTCAGCGTCATCGGCCATTATGTAATATATAATAAAAAATTCTATATTCTTTATCATATGTTTATATTCTTCACATACCGTCGTCTTTTTTGATAATATTTATTTTAGGTGACGTTTCCATGTTGTGAATAATTGGGTTCTGAGAACTATCGTGAGTAATCGTAATTGTCGGTTTTCGCGTTCTTTTGGGCGCACGATGTTCAAATCCTGTACGTTTTTCGACTTGAATTATGTTATATATATTTTCTATGACAGGTTGTGCTTTTGAAAACCACTGGTAATTACGTGTTACGGTGACACATGAATATTCTTCCAGGAACCAATAAATTGTCCTCACATGCATGTAACCAATATCGCTCATAATGACACATTGTTCTGCAATCCAATCATCTACATCATCTTTATCATGCATTTTCAGTGGTTTATATAGATATTTCAGGTCAGGCTCGGAATCATTTGCGAAAGACAATATCGTCCCCTTGTACTCATGTGACGATTCGTAATAATCATCTTCGCTATCGAATTCGGTGAATCTTGTTTCCAGGAAATCACAAATATCTAGATTGCATGTTTCCATTTGAATTTGCATTTGAATCCAATATTCTTCTTTTGGTATGCCGGTGATTTCGCGATTGTAAATATTTTTCACTTCCAACATTCTGCCGAATTTTTCGGATTCGGGATCGACATTAATTCCGTCAGGGGAAGCGCCAATGTAGTGATAATTGGGATGCTGAATACATCCGAAGTCTTCGACGATGGTTCCATTTTTGATTTCGTATATTTTGACGGATAATGGTTCGAAAATATTACCCCATTGGATACTACCATTAAATATTCTTCTATCGAAGTGACCACGACATTTTTCATATATAAGACTATTTACTTGACATTCTGAACCAAAGGCCTTCCAAATATTACTTGCGGTAAGTAAATTATTACGATAAACGTACCATTCAGTTGTTTTTTGGCGCGGCTGTTCCATAGTTCTGAGGAGTTGTATTTGGTCACCTAGTGCTCGTATATTCAAATGCTCATTATATTCAACATATGAACGATGTGGGAACTCATCGAACACCTGGAAGAATGTCATGATTATCATAAACATGAAATAATGAACCTCGTCCTCATCATTGTCTTCATACCATTGATTTAACAATAAATCGCTAAGCTCATATACCATATTTTCATAGAAACTTGGGGTAGCATACTGCAAGGGATTATTGGTGAGTTCATCGTGTAAGTATTCAAAGACTAGACACTCGATTTCGGTATATTCATCATCTGTTAAACTTTGCATGAATATATATAACCTTTAACTTTATATATATAATTTAATCAATTTTTTATGAAAAAAAGGTTTTTCTACCTATCTACCTATCTACCTATCTACCTATCTACATATCTACATACTCTCCGTACTCTTCGCACTCTCCGTACATCTTCTTCTCCAAATCTCGCAACTTTTCCTTGAAGGATTGTGACATTGGTAAGTAGGGCCTTTCATGTTCGTAACCTTCGAAGAATTCGTTCAGCATTGTTTGAGTGAAATAATATGCGTCATTGTATTCTCCGTATGCGTTGTGAATTACATATACAATTCCACTGTAAGCACGATACAATATATGATGCCGCATGCCACCACTTGAGTATCCGAGACTGCCCGTTCTATTGCCGTCACGCAACACACTCAATGCACCCTCTCGCGCATGTTGATAATAATGTGATGAAATTGATGCGTGTAATCCGAAAGGAGAAAGGTCGTCGGGACGTCTTTCTCTCAAAAACTGCTCAATTGCGTTGTTCAATGCTAGTTCAGATGACATAATAATCGTTCCTGTAGTTTATACATACTCACAAACCTGCCAAAAACAAATCAATTTTTTTCTTCATCCTGGGATATTTCCGTTGGTTTTGCTTTCTTTTTAGGTATTTTTTGAGTGATTTTATTGTCGCTAATTTTCAACGTAAATTTCTTAGTTATTTTGTTGAAAACTAGTTGTGTGACACATGATATTTCACCCGTTTCTTTATTGTATTGTACATCTTTCGTTTTCTGTAGTTTGTTGTCTTCCAGACATTGCGTGAAAAATTGTTTCAATAACTTCACGTCTTTCACAGATATTTCATTTTCTTTGCAAAACCTCTCTGAAAATGCATGGAGTTTCTGTATTTTACTGGTTCGATTTAGTTTGTTCCATGAATCCGATTTATTATGCTGAGTTTCTTGTTCTAATAAAGCGTTTATGTTCGCTTCATTCATATATGTTATAATATAAAAAGCATTTAACCTTTTTTTATAAATGTAATTAAATGGACTCTGACAAAGAAAAAAGAATAATCACCCTTCCGCCACAAACGAATTGTCAAGAGAAACGCAAAGAAAAGGAAAAAAAGGAGCGTGTTGTAATAGAAAAGGAACACTGGGACTTCGATGAAAATGTTTATACAGAAGAATACCAATACAATTCTTTGTTATTTCAGAATGATTCTTGCTGCTATAAAAAAATGGTTCAGCAGATAAATCGCAAAATAAATTCATACAAGCAACAAGATAAAACAAAGAATTTATTTAATCAAGATAAATTAATAAACACCAACCAAGTATTAGAGCTACTACGAGGGTGTGAATTTCTTTGTTATTATTGTCGAAAAATGGTTCATGTATTATACAAAAATGTGCGCGAGCCTAAGCAATGGACGTTGGAACGCTTAAATAACGACTATGGGCATAATTTTGATAATGTGGTGATAGCATGTTTAGATTGTAACTTACGTCGCCGTACTATGTATCACGAACGATACGTATTTACAAAACAATTAGTTGTTAAAAAAGTATAAACAATTTCTTTGTTATTTTCCAATGGATATTCACAAACATGTATATGATAAATTGGATTATTTTTATCGGAAAAATGATATACCCAACATCATTTTCCATGGTTCGAGTGGTTGTGGTAAGAAAACGATTTTGCAAGATTTCTTGAAAAAAATATATGATAACGATAATAAGAAGATAAAAACAAATGTTATGTTTGTGAATTGTAGTCACGGTAAGGGTATCAAGTTCATTCGTGATGAACTGAAAATGTTTGCGAAAATGAATTTACAATATAATTCAAATGTCAAGTTCAAATCCATTGTCTTATTAAATGCGGATAGTTTGACGAACGATGCGCAGTCGGCTCTGCGTCGATGTATTGAACAATTCTCATACAATACGCGTTTTTTTATTGTTGTTGAGAATAAAGCCAAGTTATTAAATCCCATTATATCGCGATTTTGCGACATATTTATACCGGATTACATGTTCTGCAACCACAAGATAAATTTACATCACCATTTTTCTACAAGTATTGATGTATCGAAACAATCAGATACAAGAGAAAAATGGTTTCAAATGGCGTTCAAAAACATAGAAACTGACGATGTATTTTTGGTCAATCTTTGTGAAAGTATATATAGCCAAGGATATTCCTGTATGGAAATGATAAAATTTCTCGAAACGTCGGCGGTGGTTTCGCAGAGACGAATCAATGATTTTGTCTTTGAATTTAATCGCGTAAAAAGCGAATTGAAAAACGAACATTTACTGATTTTTTACATGTTGAAATACATATGGGGGTAAAAAAATTGATTTATTTTTCTTACAAATTGATGAACGTACAAACCATCCGTTCAATTATGACTGAATACATCAATCTTCAAACCGCGTCTATGAAAGAAGAGCATAGCTTGTTGTGTGGAGTTATTAATAATCTCCAGCAACAGTTGGATAGTGCCAACAAGCGCCGCGAAGAGATACGTCATAAGATGAATGACAGGGAATATATTGACAGCAATTTGGCATCGGCGGATTACTGGCTCGACGCATACAATGTAGGTGACGAACAGGATATGACAGTTGTTGAAGCCAATCTGCATTCAATTGTTCGAGCTTTGAACACATGTGACTGTTGTGAGCGTCATATGTGTAATAGACCGGAGTCCATCGATGACGTTAATTGTTACGTCAAACGTGAGGTCGTACTCGAAAAAAAGCCAAGGACTGAATGTTGCTGTTTGTGTAGACAAACTAGTCGCAACATTTGTCGCGCACTGTGTAGTTAGGGTAGTTAATTGTTTAGTTAGGATTTCGTAAAGATTTATTTTTTTTCAGACGACAATATGCGCGTTTTGTACCTTGCGCGACTTTACAATCGGGATATTTTCGACAATGGTTCGGGTTTTTGACACTTTTGCCTTTGCAAACACTTTGAGGTTTATATGTGTAAATCATCAATATACCGGAGTCCATTGCACCTTCATGTTTATTGCTACCGAAGTCGCGTTGATTTTTTTCGTTGTAGAATCCCGGATAATATTTTTGCACCACTTTATTCACGAGCATATTTGTTTGTTTGTCATCTTTAATGGCTTGCGCGTTTTTTAAATTATCGAGAAGTTGTTTATCGGCACTGAGATTTTGAAAGTGAAAATTCAATTTATAGTAGTAAGTGATTACATTCGGAATAGCCCGAAGCTTAACGTGTTTTACTTTCAGTCTTTTTCCATGTTGTATGATAGCATCAATTAAATGCTTCCCGCCGAATTTGGCGGCATTTACAGTGCTTTTGCGAGTCATCGAATGGAATTTAGAGTTGCATATCAAATCTATATATAAATATTTGGGGTTATGATGGAGCGATAAATATGCGAACCCACGAATTGTATCCTGAAAAAAATGACATAGTAAATAATCCGAAGTTTCTGCGCAATGCTCAATGAATCCTTTTGACACTTCTCCGGAACAAAAACGTTTTTCTGCATTGGGAATTATTCTTTGACTTAACGCATCAAAGTCGTTTTTATCTTTCTTTTTACTGTAGATTTGTATTGAAGACATATATATAAAATAGAGATTTTTTCACTTACAAAACTATTGCCGGATTCTGGTCGTATTTCATCTTAATATAGCATTTCAAACAGACGATTGTATCCACTAAAGAGTTGTGCAAATTCTCCGGCTTTTCGGAAAAGAGTTTCTCGTAGAGTTCAGACAATTTAGGATTTTTTTTCCATCGATTACCATGTTTGTCGGTAATAAATATGCTCGTTATGTCTTTACCGCCATTCATTGTGCAATATGTTTTTATACTAAATAGTTCATTGAACGTATCGTTGAACATCACACTCATCTCGGGTTTTTGTCGCTCAAGATTGTAATTACGCAACATCTCTAGTTGAATCATTTTTTTGTCAAATTGTAGATTGTGCGCCACTAATGTACCGCACAACAAGTAACAATTGTAGAATTCGGCTAAAGCTTTTGCAATCGGTACGCCATTGTCGCACATTTCTTTTGTTATCTTTGTCATTTGGAAAGCGGTGCTCGTATAATCGTGTTCAACCGTTTGTTTGATATACGAATTGAAATGTCGTATGACGGTCCCTTCCTTGGAATCATATAGTATGAAGCTCAACTGTGTAATGTATGGATACTTGGATATATCTTGTGTGGGATATTTGGGGCATAGCCCACTCGTCTCCGTATCGAAGCATAAACAAATATATTTAGAATCCATGGTTTGATAATATCTTTATGATATTAAAAATATGAATCAATTTTTTATATAAAATATAATATTATAATAGTATTATATGAGAACAAAAAATAATAGGAAATTAAAACGCCGCACACGTAAAATATATGGCGGAAATGATTATAAAAAAACATTTATTCCTACCATTCTAATTAAATATAGTAATAATCCAGACTTTTTTATTGCAACAGGTATAATCAAGATTATTTCAGAACAAGTGCCTTTAATTGAAGATATTGATGGTATTCCTGTAACCAAACGGAACATTTATGTATTCATTGAAACATTAAAAACCATATTTGAAAATATGAAACGCAAGCTGAAGCCATCTATGCTTTCCAAACCGTCTGACAGTTATAAAAGAATGAAACTATTGTTAGAAAAAATGACGGAATGGGGAGTTAAAGCATCATCAGAACCAAATGTCGGAGAAACAGATAACAATGCGTTGATTCGAACATGTTTAGAAATATCTAATTCATTATTCGATGTTTACAAAGATTGTGACGAAGAACTAGTGCATCCTGCCTGGTTATTTTACGCGTGGTACAGAGAATCGCAAATAAAATATGAAACTATTGATGATTATGTACATATTATATTTACTGATGAAAGTGAAGACCCATATAAAGAATTAAAATTCAAAACGAATATAAAAATGGACAACGCTATACGTCCTATAACGTTTATGCTTCCTTATAAAGGTGATATTTTTTCGAAAATTTATGTACAACTTCCTAGTAGAGAAAAAGAATATACAATATTCAAAAATTTTTCCTTTAATGACATTCTCTGTACCGTAAAAAACAATTTTGAAGAATTACAATTAAAACTGCCGAAAGTGGAAGGAAAAGGTCGCGAGTATATCTTAGTTATGTACAATAAAAGAAAAAAAAAACACACTATTACCCTTATTGTTCCTGGTTTTTCATCCAAACATTATATTAATTATGACAATTTTTTCACTACTATCCATGAGTTTTTGGCACCACTTAAAACACTTTTTAAGAAAGAGGGTAAAAATCTTGTGACTGGCAAAGAGAGCAAAAATCTTGTAACTATAACAACGGATAAAATTGTAAAAGTCTTTACACCTGATGTTTTAAAAGATAATTTAATCGCGATTGTAAATATTGAAGAAGCTGAAAATGAGAGATTAGATAATAAGCTAGCAGAAGTTCAGACTAAATTGGATGATTCTGATGATGCATCAAAATATTATGAAGTTCAACATTATACTTATGTAAAAGAATCCATTGAAAAATTGCGTGAATTGATAGCAGCATATGTTCCTCCTGCTTCTACTCCTGCTTCTGCTGCTACTGCTGCTCCTACTAATCCTGCTGGTCCTACTAATCCTGCTTCTACTCCTGCTGCTGGTCCTGTTCCTGTTCCTGTTCCTGCTCCTGCTTCTACTCCTGCTGCTGGTCCTGTTCCTGTTCCTGTTCCTGTTCCTGCTTCTGCTTCTGCTTCTGCTGCTCATGTGGATCGTTATCCACCACTGCCACCAAAAAAAAAGTCATTGTCAAATATACCAGTTGGTGCATTATCACTCATTCCATCTTCAGAGATATTAGAAGCTAACATTCTCCGCGATGGTTTAACGAGGAGAAATTCTAGCAATGTAACACTGGAACCAGAACCAGAACCAGAACCAGAACCAGAACCAGAACCAGAACCAGAACCAAAAACCGTGACAACCCCAGCACCAGAGTCAAATGCTATAGTGTTTTCACCAAAAACTATGGAAAATGTAGATAATGGAGATAACAAATGTTTTTTATTGGCGCCAATGTATGCATTCTTCGCACATCCACAAGTGCGAAACTATGTAGATTATTTACTTACTCTTTCACTTAAACCAGATATTATAAATCAAAAATTACAATCATTTTTTCATTTTAATAATACCATTTCAGGACTAGATAGTTGGCAACATACAACTGTAAATGAATTATACAATAGAAAATTAGAATTTTTTGGTTATAAAGGTGAAAATCCAGACGGAGGTGGAGATGCAAAAGATATTTGTGATATAATTTTAGATATTTTGAATCCTAACACTGAGGAACCACCTATTTTAAAATGGACAGGCGAAAAAACCGAAGATGGATATACCATGATATCATATATTATATACATACCACCGCCACCACCATCACTACCACCGCCATTAATAAATCAAAATTTTAAGTCATCTCATTACATTGCAATCGTGCGTGATGGAAAACCAGAAGAAAAAAAATATTTACTTTTCGATTCAGGACCTAAAGTACCTGCAGGTGCTGAACCCAAAAAAGGAAAAACAACACCAGTCAGTCATGAGGATGGACTGCGATATACAGAAAATACCGCAGAAATAATTTACGTTCATATGCGTACAGATATGCTTATTCAATGTAAAAATGCAAAATGCGTTCTACCTCCATCTGCTGGACCTCCACTGGTTGGACCTTCATCTGCTGGACCTTCACCACCTGCTAGACCTTTATCGCGGCCTCAACAGAATGAATGTGAAGCATTGCGTAAAGAAAATCAAGAACTTACAAACACTTTAAAGTTAATTAATAGAGAACTACAAACCCTAGTTTAGGAAATTATTATTCTATTTTTATAATATATAATGGCGACTTCGGACTTGAAGGGGCAAATATTAAATAACATTGGATTAGTTGGACAAAAATTGAAAGATTGTGAGGGAAAAGGCGAAGAATTAGCTAGGGTACAAGCTTCTATAGTCGATAAGAACCGCGAAATAGCAACTATAACAAAAGATGCAGCCTCTGCAACTGCAGAATTAAACAAATCACAAAAAGATAAAGAGGCATTCCAACTACTCGCGGAAACAAGGTTGTCAGAAAAAGAAGCGGTAGAAAAAAAAGCAGGAGAAGCACTAAAAAAAGCTGAGACAGAAAAAGACGCAGCAGGAAAACTTCATGAAGCGGAGTTGAACGAAATCAATGCAGCACTTACAAAACTGGGAGTAACCGGTGTGACAGGTGGTAAATCGGTCCATAAACGGCGTAAAAATAAGCGTAAGACTTTAAGACGCCGCAACAAGAAGGGAAAAAAATAAATCCATAATTTATATATATAAATTATGAGTAAAATAGGGATAATTGACAATATAGAAAAAGTGGGAAAATATATTCATGATGAAGTGACTTTAAACGTTGCATATAAGAAACATATTGAGTATCTACACACAGAATTGAAAGAATGCGATGAAAAATTGCAAAATCCAAAAAAAGGCCCTTCCCGCCTTTTTTTTGATTTTTTAAAATTTAAAACAGGCGGGAAGGGCACCAAGAAGAAAAATAAGAAGTTTAGAAAATCACGTAAAAAAATCTCACATAATAAAAACAATGGGTCCAAAAATCGTTTCAATAGAAGGCAACATCGGCGCAGGGAAAACCACAATATTCAATAAGTTACGGCTCGAAAACACAGACCCTAACATCATCTTTGTCCAAGAGCCCGTGAATCAATGGTTGAGTTTCCGCGATTCAGTTTCGAAGGAAACGATTTTGAGCGCATATTACAAAGAACAAGAAAAATACTCGTTTCCCTTTCAAATAATGGCACTTTTAACACGTTTAACGCTATTAAAAAATACAATAGAAGCCAATCCATGTGCCAAGCTTATAATAACCGAGCGCTCATTACAATCTGATTATGCCATATTTGTCCGGATGCTATACGAGTCGCAAAAAATGGACACTATTTTATATTCCATATATTGCCAAATTCACAAAGATTATGTCGCGTTTGATTTAGACGGAATTATTTTCATAAACACCGACTCTTTGACCAGCTACGAACGATGTGCTCTACGTAACCGTGACGGCGAAAAAATAGCCCTTCAATATTTACGCACTTGCGACAAATATCATTATGAATGGTTACATAGTATAAAAGTGCCTATATTGACGATGTCGTCTGATTATAACCAGGCGCAATTATTTTCAATACACAGTTTTTTACAGCAAATCATGATAAAACGCTGAGTTGTCGATATTTCAAAATATCAATGCGTTTGTCGTCGGCGTTTTCAACAGGGAATTCTTCGTCGCCGTAAAGTTCATTCAATAGAAGCCATTCAAATAATCCCCCGCTATACACATAAACGTCGCTCAAGCCCAATCCCCGCAATTGTTGACATTTTTCCTGCACCTTAGTATCGCCACCGTTGAAACCATAAACAATAACCGGTACATCAGGCACATTGTAATTATTTATCATTTCATTGATGACTTGCTCTTCACTGTCGATGGTCAAAGAACCTTTTATTAGAACGCTTTGCATATTATTCGGTAAAACATTCAATAATATGTATTTTTTATGAATTGCCTTTTTAACATCTTCAAATCCAATTATAATGGTAGTTTTTTTGGATTGAAATAGGCTGAACATACCTAATATATCAAAGAAAAGTTTATATTATAAAAAAATTGATTCTTTTTTATTATGTTGAAACAAGAGTATAATACTATCATCAGTTTTAACAATATGGATCTAATTCAAAGCAAGCTTTCAAAGAGCGAATGGAACAATACCGAGGTACCTGTTTCTGACCATGAAAAGTTCATTTTGAGCACAATTATCGAAGGTTGTACCGACGTAAATGTGCGCAAAAATAACAACAAAAGCATGTTCAGTCATATAAAAATCGAATACAATCCGGAGAACGAAATGTACTTGTTTGTCAAGTATTTCGAGCCGTTGATTAAGGAACAGCAAAAATATGCCGAAGAGAAATACACATTAAAAACCAAAAAAATAAGACAACCTAAGAAGGCGGATATCATGCGCATCAACAATATGGATTCGTTAATACAAATGAAGAAGGGCGACATATATGAATACATCCTGTTGGATTTCTGTAAGAACATTTTGAAGTCCAAGCGTGATTATGCGTTTTATCTGTATAGTCTGATTCATATGCGCAAAAATTCGATTGAGCGCGTGAATACGCACGTGTGGTCATATGTCGATTATATTATTACTTATTTCAAAGCTCGCATGGACATTAGCGATGTAGTGTTCAACGCATATGAGTACATAGAGAAAAATCCGAACTTGTTGAAATACGAGGATATAACGCTATTCAGTCATCAAAAAGAGCTATTCTCGATATTTCGCAGCAAATCTCCGAAATTGGTGTTATACATAGCACCAACGGGAACCGGGAAAACGCTGTCACCTATAGGTCTTTCAGAGAGATACCGCGTCATATTTATATGTGTATCACGTCATGTTGGTTTGGCGCTCGCGAAATCTTCTATATCAATGGGGAAAAAGGTGGCCTTTGCGTTTGGGTGCGAAACTGCTTCGGACATTCGACTACACTATTTCGCGGCGTCGAATTATACGAAGAATTGGCGAAGTGGAGGCATTGGAAAGGTGGATAATAGCGTGGGTGACAAAGTGGAAATCATGATATGTGACGTGCAATCCTATTTGACCGCGATGTATTACATGTTGTCTTTTAACAACGAAGATAATATTGTAACGTATTGGGATGAGCCTACTATTACGATGGATTACGAAACGCACGGATTACACGTCAAGATAAACGAGAACTGGAGAGAAAATAAGATATCGAAGATGGTGCTTTCGTGTGCGACATTGCCGCATGAAGAAGAGATACACGAGACACTGGTTGATTTCAAATGTAAATTCGACGGAGCAGAAACGATAACGATAAACAGTCACGATTTCAAGAAGTCGATTTCATTATTGGACAAAGATTGCAAGTGTGTATTGCCGCATTTAATTTACCAGGATTACGCACTATTGCGGCGGAGCCTGGAACACATAAATAAACACAAGACATTGTTGCGCTATTTCGATTTACAAGAAATCGTGAATTTTATCAAGTATGTGCATACATATGGGTTGTTAGACGAGCGATATACCATCGATAATTACTTTGACAGAATCGAAGATGTGACAATGAATGCGGTGAAGATATATTATTTGACGCTGCTGAATACGATTTGTCCCGAAAATTATGCGAAAATATATGATGCTTTATCTCGGAATCTGAAGTACAAGTTTGATACGGATGCGGGCTCATTGAAGCGAATGAAGAGCGTGGATGTCTTTCATAAGCCTGCCTCCGAATTGGTCAAGTCGCATAGCATGGATAGTGCAAAACCGACGGAATTATATCGTGGATTATTATTAACAACCCGCGATGCACATACTTTGACGGATGGACCGACGATATTTATGGCGGAAAATGTACAAAAGATTGCGGGCTTTTATGTAAAGACGTCGAATATTCCGAAGAGTGTTTTCCAGAACATAATGGCGAAAATAACGACAAATAATAGCGTTTTAGAGAAGCTGAGTAAGCTTCAAGAAAAGCATGAAAATATTATGAGTACATGTGAAAATGACGACGGGAAGGACCGTAAGAGTGAGCGAATGGAGACAAAGACGCCGGAGTTGCGTAAGTTGGCAAATGAAATGGAGAACTTGAAGTTGTTGATACAGACAATACATTTAGACAAAGTATATGTGCCGAACAGTAAGGAGCATCAAGAAGCATGGACGAAATCGCATTCTACGAATCGTTTCACGTCTAATATCGACGAAACAACCGTGCGGGCTATAATGGAATTATCTGTGTCTGATGACCGCAAGATATTGTTGTTAATGGGTATTGGTACTTTTGACAGCGAGAATGATGTGAAGTATTTGGAAATAATGAAGACGTTGGCGTATGAGCAGAAGCTATACATAATTATAGCTTCCACAGATTACATTTATGGCACGAACTATATGTTTAGCCATGGATATATAGGAAAGGATTTAACGCATATGACACAGCAGAAAATAATTCAGGCGATGGGTCGAATCGGACGAAACAAGGTGCAACAGGAATACACAGTGCGATTTCGTGATAATGCGATGATAGACAGACTATTTCAGAAGAGTGAATATAATTTAGAGGCGGTGAATATGAACCGACTATTTAGTAGCTAGGGATTGTAGTTAGATATAATTATACTTTTTTATCGTGCTATATATATATATATATATGTATAAAGGTGGTGCTGCAACTAGAATTACAATAACACCTAATATGGTGTCGAGTGTTCAAAATGAACTAGGAATAAAGGAACGAATTGAATTTAAATCTGAGGTACATGTAAATAAAACGACATTCAGGGAAAAAATTCGCGAGTTTGTGAAAAGTCGTTATGGTAAAATCACTACGAATGACTACAGTCAAATAAAGGATTTTGTGTGGAAGAAAATAGTAGATAGAATACAAGACCCATTGGAAAAGATTGCGACATACAGTGTATTGCGCGATGCGATATATATTAGAATGTTCGGATATACAGCGTTTTTGAAATTATCTATGGGTGAGTCGCGTAGTGGTGGCTTCAATCACGCATATGAGTGTCAAAATCAAAAGAAAAATGCGAAAAAGGCAGATAATGAAGAAACACTGAACTGTCGCGATTTTGCGCACTATCAAAATCTTATAGATAGATATTTAAAAACCCAGAAACATAGGGTCAAAAACATAATAGATTCATTACCAAGTGTGCGTGACGAAACAATTAGACTATCAAATGCTTTGGGATTTAAACCTTTGAAACGTGGTGACAAGCCACCAATTCAGAAGGTATATTTACAGATGATGGAAGATTTTACCACATATCCGACATCTATTTCGAATAGTAATAAAGTCGTGTTTGATATGAAGGAAAAGATCTTCAATACAAAGCGCCGCGAGGTTAAATCGCAACAAAACGCCGATGCGAAGCTACAAGCAGTGGATACATACGAGAAGGTATTCAGTATATATTTCAATAAATTCACTAAGGGTAAAAACAAAGATTTACAGCGTCATACATACGGTGGTGCAGGTGAGTTGGTCTCCAGTAATAGGAACAGAAAATGGAATCAAACTCTGGTTAATATTTGTAGAATACTGTTATTGGTAATTTCCGTGGTTACATTCATATATTCTTTCTTTTTATTCGAAGAGAATTATCGATTGTTGCTACAATGTTCAGAAAGAGCGATACAGGCAAAAGAGACCTTTGCTCAATTATTTGAAAATGATGATAACAGTATAACTGATATGCCGAAGGATGAAAATATATTCGTTCAGGTCATGACGTTTCTGGATACTTTCACTCAAGCTATGTCGGGTATTATAAAGGAGAAATTAATGTCCGCAGAAAATGATGTTTTATATCAAATAACTCAAACGATTACATCATCGCGCGCAGGTCAACATGTACCAAATGAATTGGATAATAGTTGGGCATCTGGTGTGATGAATATGTTAACTGGGCGTAGCGTATCACGAGTTAACGATTTGATGATTACTGATGTAAATCGTAATATAGAGGACCAAATAAGACATTTGCACCGATACGTACAAGACTATGTAAGTGAAACCGCATACAATTTGGATACAGGTACATTGAATATATTGTTGGCTGTGAATGGTTTTTCTACATCAATCGTCATGACAATGTGTGCGTTGTTTCCTCATAGATATTCGTTGAGAACATTAGGTTTTAGCATGTCGGGTTTAGCGAGTCAAGTATTGATTGCGAATCAATGGAGTATATTATTTTTCACTTCAAGTAATTTGTTGATCATATTTGATCCAACGAGATATATAAAAGATTTCGAATATGCAATGCCTGAAAATGAAAGAAAGGCAATCGCAGATGGTGTTATACCATCTAATACAGATACGTTTTTGCAAACAGAGCAAGAAAATCTACAGATAAGACAAGGAAGAACAAATAGTGGATACAATATGGATACAACAATTATAACTGATGCGGCAGCAAGAATAGATGCGGCAGAAACATTGTTATCCATGAATAGAAAAGGGGGTGGTAAGACAAGAAGTAATAAGAGAACAAATCGCCGAAAAACATCACGTAAATAAATGTATTATAATTGTATAATACATTTTACACGGTGGGAAAATAAGCCCAGTCCAATTCATTACATACATTTTTCCATATTTGGTCTTGTTCGAGCTGTTTTTCGCGGTCTTTCATGAGCGGTATATATGGCAAATATTGTGTTTGGTCGAGTAGCACGCATAACTGATAAAGTGTATAAGTGTAATTGAAGAAATTGGTGCGATTGGGTGGGCAATGAATGGCCCAAGGTTTTTGTATTTCAATAAAAAGAACACATAATGTTTCGTGTAATTCCTCGCTCATAATCGGCGGTTTAATACCGAAGACGGAATTAATATATTGGATATGTTCGAAGTATTTGTTATATCCCAATTTCCGCAGAATTTCGCGCATTTTGTCATAATTGAGTTCTTTCTTAATGTCCTTAATACGTTCCTTTTTCAACCGATTTTTGATGTCTTCGATTACTTTTTCTGGTATTTGCGTGGTTTCTTTCGCCTGAAATTGCGAGAGGATTTCTTTAAAATGATTCAGTCGAATATATGACGTATAAGAAACTTCATGGGGTGGTTCTTTATTCGAAGGCTTGGAACTTTCGATAATATGATTGATGAAGTTACCACATTTGGTGTTGTTACAAATCAAAATGCCGTCGTCTTCCTGATGTATCATTTCGCCTTCGCTGCAAACGAGACATAATTCGAACCCTTCGATAAAATCGTTACCATTAACAATCTCGTTGCTAACATTTTTCCAATATTGTACGATGGATTTTTTGGAATTATCGACATTATTGGACCGTTCCGTGGTTTTGATTTTGAAGAAAGAGTTTAGGACATTTACATTCTTATTTTCACCTCCCGTGGAAATGTTTTTTTTATCTTCGAAATAGCTGAATAGTGGCTTCGAATTATCTAGGAAATATTTTTTCTTTTTCAGTTTAAGCGCTTTGATTTCTTTGTTGATATCGGAAATCTGGTCTTTAATCGACATATATTCATCGATTTGATGTTCTTTCAATTTACATATTTGTTTCTTCAATTCTTCTTTATCATTCTGTAATTTAGGTATAATCACTTCTTCATCATTTGCAAATTCATCCAAGAATTGTGTATGAGTCTTATCGATACTATGTATAATTTTATCGGTTTTCTTCATTCATAATTTATATACAAATTTACCTTTTATATTTGCTTTAACACATTATAATTATGTTAAAAATATGATATTTAATTAGCGTTATTTTATATTATGAATGAACATGAGCAAGTATTATTTCACAAGATGAAGTTTGTGATGAATGCTTTAGAAGATGGTTGGAGCGTCAAGAAAAACAACGACACGTATATATTTACAAAGAAACATGAAAAGAAGCGCGAGGTATTCGAGGAGAAGTATTTAGAGAAGTTTGTCAAAAAACATATGGAAAAGAATTAATTAAGTTATTTTCGCCGAAATTATTTTCTTTTGTTATACTATACTCAATATGGGTGGTGCTCTTATGCAATTAGTCGCTTACGGTGCTCAAGATGTCTTCCTTACTGGAAACCCCGAAATTACCTTCTGGAAGGTCTCTTACAGAAGACACACAAACTTCGCCATGGAGTCCATTGAACAGACATTCTCTGGTCAAGCCGACTTCGGAAGACGTGTTACATGCACAATCTCCAGAAATGGTGATCTTGCCTTCCGCACTTACCTTCAGGTGACTCTCCCTGAGATCAACCAAGGAATGAACTCCAATGGAACAGGACCTGTCTATGCTCGTTGGTTGGATTTCCCTGGAGAGCAACTCATTGCTCAGGTCGAGGTGGAGATTGGAGGTCAGAGAATTGACCGTCAATATGGTGACTGGATGCACATCTGGAACCAGCTCACTATGTCTTCTGAGCAACAGAAGGGATACGAGCAAATGGTTGGTCAGACCACACAGCTCACATACATCACCGATCCTAACTTCGCCGACATCAACGGACCTTGCGCCGGAAACGCCGGACCTGCCCAGGTGTGCGCTCCTAGAAACGCTCTTCCTGAGACCACTCTTTACATTCCTCTTCAATTCTGGTACTGCAGAAACCCTGGACTTGCCCTTCCTCTTATTGCCCTCCAATACCACGAGGTCAAGATTAACCTTGACTTGAGACCTATTGGTGAGTGCTTGTGGGCTGTCAATGCTCTTGACTCTGCCGGTTCTTCCGTCCAGACTGCCTACCAACAGGGTCTTGTTGCCGCTTCCCTCTACGTTGATTACGTGTTCCTTGACACTGATGAGCGCAGAAAGATGGCCCAGAACCCTCATGAATACCTCTTCGAGCAACTCCAATTCACTGGTGACGAGTCTGTCGGTTCTTCTTCCAACAAGATCAAGCTCAACTTCAACCACCCTTGCAAGGAGCTTGTGTGGGTTGTGCAGCCTGATGCCAACGTGGATTACTGCTCTTCCCTCATTGCCGGTGAGACTCTCTTCAAGGCCCTTGGTGCCCAGCCTTTCAACTACACTGATGCCATTGACGCTCTTCCTAACGCCTACCAGGCCTTCGGCAGCGTTGATTCCCTCAGTGGAAGCGCTGCTTTCATCAACGCCAGTGGTCAATTCCAGGCCATGAGCGGAGGTGATATCGCCAATGCTGGTGCCGCTGCCGCTGGTTTCGCTGATGCCGGAACTGCTGCTCTCTCTGATGCCGGAACATTCGTTCTTGCCGAGACTGCCCTCAACCTCCACTGCTGGGGTGAGAACCCTGTCGTCACCGGTAAGCTCCAACTTAACGGCCAAGACAGATTCTCCGAGCGTGAGGGTACATACTTCGACGTTGTCCAACCTTACCAACACCACACCCGTGCCCCTGACACTGGTATCAACGTGTATTCCTTCGCCCTTCGCCCTGAGGAGCATCAACCATCTGGATCGTGCAACTTCTCCAGAATTGATAACGCTACTCTTCAACTTGTTCTTTCTTCCAACACTGTTGGCGGAACCAACACTGCCAAGGTCAGAGTGTATGCTACCAACTACAACGTGCTCCGTGTGATGAGTGGCATGGCTGGCGTTGCGTATTCGAATGTCTCAAATGTCGCTGTCGCTTTAGACGATCTTTGCTGGGCATAAATATGATAATTTGTTTATTACATCAAAAATATTAAATTAAGCTACAAAAAGTAAATAAATATTATTTTATATAGTAATAATATTTATGATAATTTTTCATCCGGAGGTTCATGTAGAACCTTACATTTCACAGAAATTGCTTTTACAAAGGCGCGCAGAAAACAAAGAAATATACTTATTATTGGAGTGTAAACAATATGAACCAAGTTGTGTTGAATATATAAATGGGTTTGAATCTATGAACAATTATCCATTTGTATCTTTATGCACACTATATCAGTTGATACAAAATATTTCTTACGTTACGTTGAAAGATGGTGGGAAATACTCAATTGCCGTGCTAGTTCATTTTATATTGTGTGTTTTATTTTTTAAAACCGAAGCGAACACGGAAGTAGCAAAATATCAAAATGAAGATTGGTTTGCTAGCTATGACCATTTCATCCAAGATATTCAATTCGATATTGCAGATTATGATAATATTCATGACAACATACAACAACATGTCCGTAAACGTGCCAACTTATATGGCGGTCTTCCTTCAAAAATACCCTATGGATTCATACAAAACATTGTTGCAACCATATTTAAAATCAAATTTCCAAACGAGAATATTCACGACATCATTGTAAACTACACTTTGATCGAGAGAGAATATGAAATGTCAAGAAATATATTACATATGTATGATAAACATCTTCATAAGAACACAAATATACATATATGTATTGGTGCTGGCCATCTAATGCCATTTCTCACAGAAAAAAACATAGATTCCATGGGCTTGGACAACTTTTTTAAACAATATCATCAAAATATACGGGAGTCAAGATTATTGCACTATTTAGAAAATATTTCATATGAAATTCATGTCTGATTCTTGCACTTTTTCATCTCTGCCAATTTCTTGGCACGAATATTTTTATATTCTTCATCAGAATATTTCTCTTTCAATTCTTTATTTTTCCTAACACGATTCATTTTATATTGGTGTTGTTTGAACTCTTTTGGTATTTTTATGTGATTCATAACAATATGATTATTTGTAGTAGTCTCTGTAATTTCCAATATTCGCTCCTCGTTTTCATATATATGACAGAATTTATCAATTAGTGTATTCAATTCAAAGTCCCTTTTCAAATAATTACAATCGGAACAACAAGATTTAATATTCTCTTCGACATATCCTTTTGTATTGTCCACTCTATCTATACCATTTTTATGCACCGGTGAATTTTGTTTGCCACATATGTAACAATCCTGTAGCCGAACTTTATCAAAAACTTCTTTTGATATTTCAAACGACTTATTTCTGGTAATAGCAGAGCGTTTATAATCAATGTAGTATTTACTCTTAGTGTTTGGCATAATTTCATAGCACAAGTTTCCAGGTATTTTTCCATTAAATGTTAAAATGTGCTCTATTTTCTTTAAGAAGTAATCGACACTACAACAGCCTTTCATATAATTACACATTTTACAACAACTTTTGCAGTTTGACTCAATATATCCAACAGCAGAGTCAATGCGGTCAATGCCATTAAATCCTCTTTCTTGGAGTTCATTGCAATACACACATGGTGACCTAACGATCGATTCATATAATTGAAAATCCAAACAAAATTCTATATTTCTCTGTTCGGCAGAACGCTTATAAATATTATATTGTAAATTAAGAGACTCTCGCTTTTTTGTGTTATTGTTGCATACTTTTTCCGGATTTGTTTCTCTCCATTTCTTGGCATTTTCAGCTTGCCTTTTATGATAGCCATCAACATCGTCTTCAATTTGTCTTTGACGATAATTCATACTTTTCAACACTACCTTCTCGTGGTTGTTTTCAGCCCAAGCTTTTTTGACAGCTTTACGAGCAGGTTTTTGTTCAGCAACACGTGCTAATTCATTGCGATGTTCCTTATCTCGTTTTTCATCTTGTATTTTATTCTTTTCACGACATGTATCGCATGTTTTTGTAATTCCGCCCTTTTCTCCTTGAAAACAGGTTATTTCTTTTTCTTTATTACATTTGGAACATTTTTTCTTATTGTTTTCTGTAACAGAAGTATCTACAGCTTTACCGCGACGTTTTCTATCCTTCTCTCGAGCTTTCTCAAGGCATTCTTCACATTTATTTTTTGTATAAGTGTCATCCAATTGTGCTCGGCAACCTCGAACATAATCTTTACATGGGCGTTTATTCAATGATTTTGTTTCATCAAGGAAAATATGGATTTGGTGCTTTTTGCAATATTTTGTCTCGTTTATACACAATGATTTACATGATTCTAAGCCACACTTATCCATATGTTTCATTTATTTAATTTACAAGATATTTATTCAATTTTTTTGAAAATTGGAAATAAAAAACTATTCATCGCATGTGAGTAAATTCTTTGATTGTTCTTTGTTTTTTACAATAATAATATAAAAACACATGTGCGTATATTATTATGTCATTAAGAACTTGCGGTACTCAGAATGAGCTTTTGCTCGAAAGTTTAAATAAATTCTATGAAAATAAAATGTATTTAAACAAAATGATATCCATAATCAATGGTGAATCGACAATCTCATTGCGTATTGTGGATTGGTTTGTGACGAACTATTCCAAAAAATATTTTGTGGTATATGATATTATGGAAAACGATGAAAGACGACGCTTCAAAGTCTATAATGACTACAAGCTGAAGTTAAAAGCGTACAGTAAGCGTCGATTCGACCCATTTTGTCGATGGGAACGTATATCGTTTCCATACGACGAAAACAAGTATGTAGAAACAACTATAGGGCAACTGAATTTTTTCAAATGGTGTATTGAGAACGATATATTAAATTGCATCGAAAAAAATTACGAATCAATTGAACTTGACATGAACGCTCGCAATACATGTTCTAAAAATAAAGACCGTACTGAACAAGAAGGCAAGACTCGTAAAAAGCGCGAAGAACTATCTATTTCTGCGACAAAATGTATAAAGAAGGAAAACGTGAAAATTATTGTGAAATTTAATTAAGATATAACGGTTTGTGAGTGACATTTGCGGGTTTGGGTTCCATTACAATTACTTTTTTAGTGGGCACCATGTTCAAACTGGACAAAGTATTAATTTCCGGTTTGACCTCCGCCTGTGGGATGACAAGATTTGTAGAGTTGATACCGAACAATGAGGATTCTATATCAATGGAGTTTTTGGCGAGTACTTCGGATGCCATGCGTCCAGTAAGAATTCTATTACCGGGGAAACACACTTCTTTGGGAACACCGTACCCTTGGTAAACACAATAATCCGATTCTTCCTTCATTGCAGATTGTGCGGCGGCGTAATCGCCAGGAGTATTTATATTTCTAGTGGATGCCATATATGATAGTTCAACATAATTTATTTTTTAAATTCTCGAAATTGATTGTATCAATGTCGTTTTTATCGAAGAAATCGACCAAGCACTTGTGAAAGTCGATAAAGTAGTCGTATGAAAACAATATGGCTAGTCCAATGTTTTGGTCAGTGGAAAACATTTTTCCCGCTGCTAAAACATACAGCTCATCGAATTTCGAGACTTTGCAAGTTTTGTCATAAATATAATCCATAAACGTAGTCATTTTCGCACTATCAAACAGCATTTCGTCCTTTGTTTCATCATCTAGATCATCATCCATTCTATCCCATGGAACATAAATCGCGGATTTATCCATATTTGTAATTTCCCGTAAGCAAGAGCGATAAGAGAAATTATCGTTATAACTGATGTTTCGAGCTATATTATACATAAATTATAATATAACATGTTTTTAAGTTCTTTGTACATTAATTTCGCGTGTAGAAGCACCGCCGCGAGTCCAGCCCTCCATAGCAAGTTCTTCGATAGATTTGCTGGGGTCATTAAATCTCTGCTTGAGGTCATCATTCAGAGGATACTGCTCGTAGTTCATGAATGTTTTATCCATAATAGTGCTGGTACTTTTGCGGTCGTGAATACTGTCGCCTTGTAATAAAGTTGATTCAACGTCGATATTTCCCGAACCTTTTCCTAAATAAGGTACAGTTAAAAACGGTCTCTGGTGAAGTTGGAGGCTTTCGAAATGTTGATATGTGGGTTTTAATTCGCTTTCTTTATCGATAACCGAACCAGGTAATCCACCTAGAGTGCTTCTGAAATTGACGGTAGGGTTTTTTAAAGCAAACTCCATGTTTTTATCGGATGAAAATGTGCTGGAATAGTTTTCTAATAAATGATTCGCATATTTTTTATTTTGAATATTTCTTTGTGTATTGTCTGTTTTATCTGCGCCTAGTCTATCGAGGTTTTGTATGCTATTATTTGTACTAAACATCACTATATTATAATATATATAAATATTTATAAATTAGTATAATTTTGTCCTATTTGACCACATACGGATGAGTCGCCATCTTTACATGATAACATGTTACCATAACAGAATTGTGCAAATGCGGTTTGGTCATTGGGAAGTGTAGTGCTGGGATTGGAAATAAATTGTCGCATGGATTGTTCAAACTCCATTTCTTCGCCTAAATTCTTGAAAAGTTTATCATTGATATCCGGGATATCCGGATAAATGTTTTGTATCGACTCTTTGACGGAGTTATTGATTTGTTCTTCTACGTCAGAGTTGTATGCGGGCATAGCTGGTTTTTTGTCCGGATTATATTTGATATCGCTGACTAAAAGATTACTAAATGGATTGGACGACGTAGGAGGTTGAAAAATGTCCGTTGATTCCAATTGGTCATAAGTAACAATATCATTATGAAATCCTTCTTTATTACAATATAGTGAATAGAAGTAAATGAATAACAAACTCAAAATGCCGCTGACTATATATTTGACACCGCCCCCCAACAAAAACAATACAACTGTAACTAAAATCACAAGACGTGTTAAAGCGTTAATTTTTCGATTGAATTCCATGTGTTCAAGTGGGAATAGTTCATTTACATCGGACAAAAGTAGGTTCGGGTTCAAATACCATATTTCCACGGATTCTGTATCAACGATATTATTAGATACATCGTTATCGGATAAATCATAAGACGACATTTATATATTTATTATATTTTATAATTAGAATTTCCTATTCGAATTATATTTTTATCATATGTATTTTTATTTTGCCATAAAAATCGGTTTTAATCATTCTTCGCTAAAACTATCGCACTTTTTGTCGTCTGGCACCACCGTCAATACACATTTTTTCTTTCGCCCATTCATCGGAATAACACAACCGTCTTCTTTGTGTTTCATTTTGTCATTACATCGTGCCCTAAAATGTTCGTATCGTTCTCGAACCTCGTCGTATGATAAATTGGAGGTTTTGTTTAACATAGTGTTAATCACTTCATGTAAATCGTATATATACCTAGAGAACGTTGCGCGGGATTTCATATGCGACAGTTTCAGCGGCAATTGTTTCAGATTTTTCCTGAAATTCACTCGACATTTACCACATGGCAATATATTTTGCAGACTCAAAATGAAGTTCCTATAATTTACTTTGTCACAATGACGCGGTTGAACAGGGTAATTGAAGCCAATTGTATGTAAGCTATGCCATAGACTTGGTCCCCATATACGCGTCATCATTCCATCATTGCTATTATAGTCTTTTATTGTAAAATGACGTTTCTTTGTCATACGTGGCTTCTTTTTCGTTTTTATTTTAAATGTTTTCATGTGTATTTATATTAGCCATACATAGTTTATTTCGTAAATAAAATCACTTGAGCTTATTTTCTAATTTATCAAAGAACGACTGCTTATATAAACCCGATGGCTTATACTCTTTCACTGAGTTAAACTTATTATCTTTGTTCGAAGTAGGTACCTCAGACGGCTTTTCTTCTTCAGATTCTTTGTGTATAACGTTCCCGCGTTCATCGACAACGATGCCCATTTTTTTCTTTATTTCGTGTCGCGTATAAGATGGTACCCAATTATGCCAACTCACAAATAGCGTATTTGGATGCACATATTTGACAAAGAAACCATTCTGTTCTAATTGACTTACTAAATAACCTAAACATTCTCCGTTGTCATATATAGGTTGTCCGACCAAATATTCGGGAACCAAATACCAAATATGTGTTTCATTGCAGTTTTTGTTTTTAGCAGTCGCCTCTATACGTTTGTGAATACGGTTCAAGATTTTGTTAAAAATACTAAGTTGTCTTAAATCGCGTTTTTGTCGCTTATCATACAATTCATCAATGTTAATTTTTTTTGATACTTCTTCGTCATTTTCGAATAAAAATACCGAGGACATTATAATTTGAAATCACATAATAATATATAAAAAAAAACAAATTAATTTATTATGAATGAAAGTGAAACGCATAACAAAATTATCAAAAATCTTGTTATTTCTGGCGGTGGGCATTCAGTAATGACGTTTTATGGTATATTAAAGCATGCAAATATATCGGAATTTTACAAATACGAAAACATTGAGTCCATTTACGGTACATCCGCTGGGGCTTTGATAGGTCTCATTGTCAGTCTAAACATCGAGTGGGATGTATTGGACAAATATTTCATAGAACGTCCTTGGGAAAAGGTTTTCTATTTGAATATTCAACAGGTGTTTTCGATGTTTGATAATATGGGCATTTTCTCAAAGAAGCAAATCGTTGAAGTGTTAAAACCGTTATTGTTGAGCAAGGATTTGTCCATCGATATAACAATGGAAGAATTGTACCAATTGACACACATTGATTTACACGTATATGGAACGGAACTGAACGAATCAAAAAAAGTGGATTTTTCTCATACTAGTCACCCAAATTGGAAGGTCGTTGATGTAGTATATATATCTTGCACAATACCCTTCATATTTCGACCAATTTTCCACGAAAACTCTTGTTATATAGACGGATGTGTAACGAACGACTTCCCAATTCAAGATTGTTTGGAAGTTTGCGATACAGATGAAACATTTTGCATAAAAAAAGACCTTAATAGTAATTACGTGGTGCGCGAAAATACTCCGTTTGTTAATTACATGAATACATTAATACAAAAGCTACTTATTAAACGGGTCGATTATGAGAAGCCCAAATACATAATTTATGTCGATGACGACGCATGCACGTTAGATGATATCATAAAATTAGCATCGTGCAAAGATGCACGTCAATGTATGATAGAAAATGGCATAAAAAACATGGAAAACTTCTTACATACTATTGAGTACTTCATTGACAAACATGTCTAAAGTATCCTGAGTGATTTTGGAATCCAATTCCACGGGTTTTTGTCCATCGACCACTAATTTAACAGTGGGGTATGATTCTATGCCGTATTTCTGAATCAGTTGCTCAACTTCACCATCAATATCGGCAGTACAATCGATTGAATGTGGTGTAATCATGTATCCGTTGATTATTTTTTTATCATTTTCATCGACAAATGCTTGCCACTGGGGCTTTGCTTTTACACAATGCGGGCACCAATCTGCGTAGAAAAAATACACATTTGCTGCAACATATCGAGTATTAACGTTTGCTACGTCATCGAATTTCTGCTCGGCAATTTTAGGCGCAGCATATCTCTTGAATCCCCAGTAAGCAGCAATTGAAAATAATATTACGATAACACTTATAACAATATGATAATAATACGGTTTTATATAACTAACTAATAATGCGACGGTTTTGTCCATATATATTATTCAATTATATATTTTACAAAAAATAAACCTATTTATATTATATGGCCCCCAAAGTTATTTTTTTGGTACCTTATAGAGATAGACAGACACATTATGAATATTTTTCAAAACACATGAGCAAGCAAATCGACAAAACTCATGAGATTTTTTATATTCATCAAAACGATTCTCGTCCTTTCAATAGGGGTGCTTTGAAAAATATTGGGTTTTTGATTGTAAAGGAAATGTATCCTAAAGATTATAAAGCTATAACATTAGTATTTAATGATATAGATAGCATGTGTCCTTCTAAAGTTAATTACGATACGAATAAAGGAACAATAAAACATTTTTATGGCTTTATGTACTCTTTAGGTGGAATTGTATCCATAAAGGCGGGGGATTTTGAGATGATAAATGGATTTCCGAACTTATGGTCATGGGGATACGAAGACAATTCACTCCAACAAAGGGCTCTTCAAAAAAAACTGAATATTGACCGGAGTACGTTTTACAAGATTTCTGATAAACGATTTATCCGATTAAGAGAGAGTAATACACGAGTAGTGAATAAGGATGACTTTTTAGTATATAAAAAAAATAACGAAGGCATTAAAAATATTGTAGGATTAAAATATTCAAAAGGTGAAAATGGTTTTATACATGTAAATGGGTTTTCTACTGGCAGAGAACCGAGTTATAATAAATTTCGAGAGCACAATCTTCGGAACGGCAATGCAGTATTCGATGGAAGAATGAAAATGTGTTTTTTATAAATACGAACATTCCAACAACTTATAAGTAATGCCAATTTCATCGGCGGTTTCCCAAATACCAGACACCTTCAATACGTATTTTTTATTCTTTATTTCTTTTTTTGTATATACCTTCAAATGGCCCTGTAGTAAGTGGTTGTTAAGCACATACGCGCATTTTTTATCCCCTCTTGAGTGCTGCTTTTGATAGTTATGTAGAATCTTCTTTTCTACGTTCGCGAATTTTAGAATAAGCTCCATATTTTCATAAGCATTGAAATAGTATTTATTATTTACTATGTTACCATTTATTGTGAAATCAAAATACATTCCCATAATGGAAATATATGCCATAGAGTATAATATTTTAGTAAAGGTTCCATTCATAACGATATTCTTCTTCTTTTCTGAGAAAAACAAATTGGGTTCTTGAAAATTTGTCACCTTACATACGACATTCATTACACTCAACATTAATATATTTTTATTATGTTTTTGATATATTAGTTATCAATGTATGGACCTTTATCATCACAATAAACACTCTTTAGTTGATAAACCGGTGGATTGGGTCCATCCGCCGTGCATGTTATAGAACCATTTGTTATATATGTGCGGTTAGGGTTAGAACTACTACATGTATTGCCCTCAATGTTTTTCCATAAAATGAAATATAACGACAAGGTAATGATACATATATATACAATGTTCTTTACTTGAAATTCCATATATATAATTTATATATTATTATATATAATGAGTCTATCCGAAAATTTTCAGTGGAAAAGTGGTTCTTTAAATCAAGAAATACCGGTCATTAAATTCAATAATCGAAACTCTTTATCTTCAGGACAAAGTTTTTTCCGGGCTTTTCCTCCTCGTATTTACCGTAAGGAATTGGTATTTAATAATCCGGTTACATCATGTAATCCTACGACAAATTTAAAGGTGAGTAATTTCGAAACCCCTGGTGGAGCAATCACGACAAATGTTAAAAATAATATTAGCGCACCTTTGTATTATACCAATACAACAATAGATGAAACATGTAGAAATAGCGCGACAGGTATTAATTCTATTCAAACGAATTCTTTGCGCCGCCTTCGAAGCGCTGGTGCAGTGAAAAAGAATTATTTCACTTCCTCTCATCAATATTTGAATAATCGCAATGTATCCTTTTCCAAGCAGCAATTTACGATTTTGCGAGAACAGAATGGAACCGACGCTGAAAATGTGTATTCTACAAACGGGTTACCTCCAAGCTGCAATGAAAGTAAAAAATATTCATATAATTATTTTAAACCAAATAATGGTCAGTTTAGCGTTCAAGGTGCTGTGTCTAATGGCGCATATATTACTAGAAGAAAATATGATACTATGCAAACCACCGCTGGGTCATTCACCAATTTATATGGAAACTCTCTGGCTGGTTATGGGTATGCTACAAAGGTGAAATATGGATATCCTTTAACATGTACGCCTACCTTTCCCACCACATCGAACACAATGGTGCCATGTAATCAGACCACACCTTTATCCACGAATGCTCCATCGACTCCATCCCTATCGGCTTCAAATCTAACACCTCCATCCCTATCGGCTTCAAATCTAACACCTCCATCCATATCACCTCCTCCAATGATGGTAGCTTAAATTAATTTATTATATTTAACTATAATATATGAAACGTTTATTGGACATACAGCAAAGAAATTATAAATTACATCTGAAAGATGGCGTAAATGCATTAGATGTTCGCCTTAAACACCAGAAAATCGAAGAACGAAATCTGTATAATTTTTTGAAATATGGATTTCCGGTAGATAAAAACGTATTATTCTTTGACGATGCAATAGAAAATATAGACGAAACGAACAGACATAGTCGTCGTATTATTCCTGTATATTTACCATTTGACAATTCTTTTATATTTAAGCCAATGGTTAAACGTCACAGCTTTGATGCATTGCATAAAAAGTATCCCAAGAACACCTATTTGAAACGTATTTATAGAAATTCTTTGAAACGTATTTATAGAAATTCCGACTTTACGTCATCAGACGGTATAACAAACAAATATTCCACTTTCACAGACGAAGATTTGCCATCGATTGAACAAAGAATATATGACTGGATATTAAATACACAATCGTATAAAAAACGGTATGTATTCTTTGACTGGGACCATACACTTAATATATATAATGGATTGAAAATTTTTGATACTGACACGAAAACACTGAATGATACTTTATTATATGCACTGGGTGGCAAAGAACGAATGAAAAATATTCAGAATATACTCGATTTTTTGATAAAGTATGATGTCAAGGTCTATATTTTAACGGCTAATCCACTGGCGTATAGCTCAAAAGATGATTTCGTTACACTTATTCAACAATTAATGGGTAAATCGAATTTTACACATCAACAACTCATTTTTGTAGATATTTTCAAAGAACCTAAATATAAGGCAATGCATAAAATCATTAATAGTACGAAGAAAAGGGGCGCCAAACATCGCTCAAAAACGATGAAACGTAAGGTTTAATAGAAGTAATTCGCCTTTTGAAAGGTATTATATTCAATATTATGTTTTTGACACCATTTTGTACATTTGGATATATTCACATGTATTATCGAGTCAATTTTGTCTGATTTCGTTTTTGTTTCTATCATTCGCAATGTAGAGTTGATGTTCTCCAATTGTTGTTGCCCGAATATTGAATTATACTCCTCCATTTTATTGATAAACAAATTAGGAAGGTCTATGGAGAATATTCTATTAATATTACATCCTGTGAGAACACTCACCAAGACCTCGCGTAATTTATTCGCATTGATGTATCCATTAAACCCTTTACAAACAATGTATTTCTCCGAATTGGCGTATCGGCTGGTTTGTGGCTTCGTAATATATACCTTTTTATAGCTCCCGCAAAGTAGATACAATAAGTCAATAGTATTTTGATAAAAACAATCGAAAATCTTCAAAACAAAAGTCCCGTTTATTTTTTGACAAGCCAATGCGTAACAAATTTGGGCGGTAAGCAACTTGAAAATTGTATTTTCTTGATTATTGAAATCGGTAGAAAAGTCGAATCCACCATCCGCGGTTATCAACTCCATCTTATTTGCATATTTAGATACAACAGTATCAAAATTCTCAATGAGTAATAAGTCACCCGTCTTTGTAGCGCCGGTTTCAATATACACATTCTTATTTTGTTTGAGGAATTGCTCTGACTTTTTCCATGATGGTATGTTCGGGTCATTATTTTTATCCATTAATGTCATGCCAATGTATTGGTCGTTCGAATTCTCCCTAAACTTAGCAACGGCTTCAATAAACCCACCAGGTCCCTCCGCCAAATGGAACGTGCTTATTGACTCGCTGTTGTCCAAAAGTTCAAAGGTATAAATAATTTCCACCATTTTGAAAAACGACCGCGATAAAGGCTTGTATTTGGAGACACATAAACTGTACTGATTACAAATAGTATTTATGTATTCATATGGGTTCGTGTATTTTTTGTAAATGTCCCATTCCTTTTCATTTTCATGTATCTTATGTTTGATTTCCTGTAAATAATTACAAAGCGAAGGATTCAATGTAGGTACATTCGAGTCAATTGTTCTGACCTTCAAAAAATTGTGAATATTTGTATTTACAGATGGTAATAAATAATATATCATGCTTATAGTATTTATTCGTTACGGTTTATATTTATTTCTTTTTAACTATTTTCACTTTTTTTGCAGTTTTCTTTGTATCCGCCGCGGGTTTTTCGACCGGTATTTCCATATCGTCAATATTTTTCGTACGACTCATTTTCACCAATTTGTCTGCATCTACTTCTCTTATCTTTCGGAAAACGAAATAACGGTTCATGAACGAAACAGATTGTTCATTGGCGGTCATGTACATCGCGTTACGATAGTCTAATTTGACTCTTTGTTTAGGTTCGCTATTCATTTGATTAAACATATCTTTGAATAATCCAGTTCCTTTTGGCAATCCCATTACTCCAGCTTGGTCGTCAGGAACCAGTACAAATCCGTAATTTTCCATTACCCGAACAAAGTAGTCAAAATTCACCAAATATTCCTTTGATATTTTTCCGATAGAATCTTGAAATACATGTATCGGATATCCCAATGAAGTTTCATCGTCCGGAAAGCCGGTTTGTTTATATTTCTTTGTGATTTCGTACATTTTGTGATTATTTTCCATATACACAATCGAATCGTCAAACTCCGTATGCTTAAGTAGATTGAATACAGTTTGTCCATCGTAGCATGTACCAATGAAGTATCCATTCAGTTTAGTACATTCCGCTATATTCTTTGCAAATTCATTCAACGTGCTTTCGTTTTCGAAGAAATAGTGTAACGAGAATTGAACGGAGCTAATATTGAAGCCACCTGCACCTACACCGTAGTTTTCCTTCACTACTTCGCCATAAATAGTGGAATCTTTCGGTCCATTTCCAAAGAGCGCATTTGCAATTTCCTTTTCCTTCTGACTCGAATATTCTTCTGCAAATGCATTGCCTTTGCGAATATTGTATCCACTATTTCCATTGACAAATACACATGTTGGACATCTTTTATATGTCTTCTTCTGGTTCAAATACCGCGCACATGCTCCATCCTTACGGTTGTTAATATTGTCTCGTGACAAATCTATGCCAAATATGAATCCCAACTTGGAATCAACCCACTTAGGTAAATCCCCGGCCTTTCCTACCGCATAATCAATGAGTGTATGTTTTGGCTCACTTACAGAGGCAATTAGTCGCTTTTTCACATATAGATTATGGAAATCGCGCATAGACTTTGATTTGTACGTGTTTCCATCGCGCTGATAATATACTTCATCTTGCGCTTCTTCGCCGTAGTTATCCAAATACTCTGGAATATTAACGCCACTTGATATCATATCACTAGTGATCGGATTATGAATTGTCAACCAATTATTGTTAGCCACACGGTATGCATTGCCATAATTAGGAATACCGCTCTTCAAATCATTCGTTTTATCGTAACGCACACGCAATGGTTTCCAACGCCATCCAGGTGCCTCATTTAGGTCATATTTAAATTCAACAATCATGTGCTCTTCGAATACTTCGCCTTCTTCGGATATCATGTACAATTCTTTGCCATTTTTCTGTAACAATATGTTTGCGAAACATGCTTTGGGGTCATATGGATCTGTTGGTATAAATGGCTCCGGTCGATATTTCTTTTTATCTTCACCGTCGTCCGTTCTCCTGTGACCTCTCAACATATCTTCGAACGGATTCAAATAGCCATCATGTTCTTCATTGTAGCCACACATCAATATCAAAGTCTTGTATTGGCTGATTGAATCACCACCCACTAAATCCATGCCGTCTTGGAATATATTATGTATTTCGTCGCGTCCATTCTGGTCCTTTTTCACTCGTACAAGCAAATCAATGGTGTTGAATTCCGCGGGTTTCCATTTAAAACTATAGTTCCATGTATTTTTGTGCAATGGACCTGCAATACCCACTACGTCACTCGCTACAGCTTTATCACTAGGAGTAAATATCAAACCATCGGTATTATATTGATAAATATTGTCTTGGATATCGCTCAATATCTTGGAACATCCTTCGAAAATACTCCGCTCTTCACTCGTGGCGTAAAACGTTTTGCATTCGATCTTAAATTCACAAGTATCTTTGGAGTCGTTGATATTTCTATATTTCAATAGACCGATAAACTGAC